>Ga0136642_1000156_pt1 | contig 40347 bp, 43 predicted proteins | sample LowCatLa1302831Y_FD_115313 | JGI IMG/M metagenome (GOLD analysis project Ga0136642, IMG submission 115313) | Freshwater microbial communities from Lower Cathedral Lake, Yosemite National Park, California, USA - 13028-31Y | ecosystem: Environmental > Aquatic > Freshwater > Lake ... | reverse complement strand
TCGGCCTGGGTGAGTTTGCGCGTGACGGGAATTTCGCCGGCAAAATAGTCGGCGTGCGTGGTGCCGAGATTGGGGATCGCACGGCCCGCTTGGGCGAAGGCGGTGGCGTGGCAGCTGTGCGTGTGCACGATCCCGGCGATCTGCTTAAACGCGAGGTAGAGCCTACGATGCGTGGGGGTATCAGATGAAGGCGCGAGCTTACCTTCGATTTTTTTGCCGGTGAGGTCGATCAACACCATGTCGGTGGGCCGTAGTTTTGCGAAAGGCACACCGCTGGGTTTGATGGCAAAAATGCCGCGAGCGCGGTCGAGGGCGGAGGCGTTGCCAAAAGTAAAATGGATCAGGCTGTGGCGCGGGAGGGCGAGGTTAGCCTCGTAGGCTTCGCGTTTGAGTTCGGTGAGCACTGAGATACTTTAGCAGAGCTTTATGGCGATGCGCGAGTCGGGAGTGGGTTAAGAGTTACAGACTCAAAGGCGGTCAACCGGCGCTTTTAACGCTCGTCCAAGTAGGACGACGGCATCTATCAAGTGAAGATACCCAATTACCACTGAGCTTTAAATCAGCAAAACAGTCGAACTTTAGAAAAAAAGAACATGAATAAAAAATCTAAAGTTGCTCGACTACCTAACCTCCATCCTGGCGAGGTTTTACTTGAGGAGTTTTTGAAGCCGCTGAAGCTGTCACCGCATCGTTTGGCCAAAGCTTTGAAAATTCCGGAAAGTCGAATCAGTGCAATAATCCACGCTCAGCGCGGTGTTAACGCAGATACGGCACTTCGTTTTGCTCGCTACTTCGGCACCACCCACAAACTCTGGCTTAATCTACAATACCGGTTCGAACTCGAAGAGGCCCAGCGGACTAAGGGGCGCGAGATTCAGCGAATCGAGCCCTGTAAACTGCTGGCTTCATAAGCCACCCAAATCGATTAAAGTTAGACTGCAAACGCCACCCTGCCATCATTTATGGACATCCCCGACCCTCAGCAAATTCTGGATATAAAAATGTCCCAAATTAAGCAGATCCGAGACGAAATTAGTGCAAAGGCGGTCTCCCCATCATTACAGCGTAAGATGGAGGAAGTAGATCGAGTCGAACAGGTCTATGCCAGTAACGCTATTGAGGGTAATCGACTCACTTTGCGGGAAACCGAATTAGTTCTTCGCGGAATCACCGTTTCTGGTCGGTCGCTTAACGAGCACATCGAGGCCAACAATCTCGCGAAGGCGTGGGACCAGATGCGTTCTCTTTCGATGAAGCCGCTTACCGAATCTGCCATGCTTGGTCTACACGCCATTGTATTGGCAGGCATCGACCCCACTCAGGCGGGAAGGTTTCGCTCAGAGGGCGTGCGTATTACTGGGTCGCGGTTAATCCCGGCAAACCCCACGTCTATTCCAGCGAAGCTTACACAGGCCTTTTCCAGCTATCTCGAAAAGAACGACCTCGATCCTATCGGCAAATCAGCCGACCTTCATGCCAGCATTACTCGAATTCATCCATTTATTGACGGCAACGGACGCGTTGCGCGTCTTGTCCAAAGTATAGCGCTAAACCAAGCCGGATATTGGCCCGTGCTTATTTCTCCTGATGACCGCGGCCAGTATTACGAGGCGCTGGAAAAGGGAGACGAGGGAGATCCTATTCCATATCGGATATTTGTCCTCGACCGGTTGATTGCAGATGGCCTCAAGAAGCTTGAATTGCTCGGGTAATTACTGGGTCATCTACCCGCGGTTTTTGTAGCTAACAGCATACCCCTATTAATTATTTGCGACGTGCAGTTAGCTCCATCACCGGGGACAAGATGTGTGCAAGCATAAGGCACTCATTTTTGGATACTTTTAAGCAAACGGACGACTTGAAAACCCGGCCGTTTACGGCCAGGACGAACGGCCTTTCCGCTTTTGGAGTGCCTCCGCTCATACTTCGGCCTCCGCCTTTTCTGGCAGTTTTTGCAAGGCGGGAAAGGGGCCGAGCAGGCCCTCGCGCCCTAAGGGCACCGCACTGTAGCGGCAGTCGTGCTCCATGCCCATTAAAAAAGCCGCAGCCCAAGGGCTGCGGCTTTAGTCTAATAAAAGGGGTTAAGCCTTAACGACGAGACCGGCTTTGATCGCCTTGACGGAGACCAACATGCGCTTGGTGCCGCCATTGGGCAGCTTGACGCGGATGCGCTGGAGGTTCGGCCTGAACTTACGCTTCGTGATGCTGGTCACGTGCGTGCCGATGCCGCCGCTCTTCTTGGACTGACCTTTGCGGTTGATCCTGCTGCCCTTGACGGGGCGTTTACCGGTGATTGCACAAATTCTGGCCATGATGGTTTTGGATTGGTTAAAGGTTGATGATAAAGGAGCGCCCTGGGGGCGAGGCAAGGTGATTTTTAAGATTCGCGCAGACTTTAGCAGGTGTGGCGCTCTGCGTAGAGCACTTGAAATTTTTGTCCCAAGTGCGCGGGGTGAAGCAACTGCATGAGCGCCAATTTTCTCTGACTTAGGCGATTGGCCTCGGCGGTGGCGATCAAGGCGAGGCTTTTTGCCGCGTGGCGCACGAGAAAAGTTTCCTGCGAATCGAGCGTGGGTTCGGTAAAGCCGTGGGTTTTTAGCCGCTCACTCAGCCAATCCCAGCAGATATGACAGGTAAGATCCTGTTCGCCGGGCCGAGCCAAGAGCTCGTTTGATTGCGTGTGACGGTAATAAGCGCGTGCGGTCCCGGCGGGCATAGCGGTGGTGAGTTCGAGCCAGGATTTACCGTAATCGCAGGCGATAAAAAGGCCCTGCCAGGTTTCACTAGCGATGCGATCAAGGAGGCGATTGGCCGCCAGGGGCGCGTCGATGATGTAGCCCTCGGGCGCCCGGTCGGGCAGGGGCGCCTCGCTCAGCTTGGATAATTCACACTCCGTTAACGTGTGACCCGATAAGGTTACACCGAGTTCGCGCCAGGAACCGTCGCGGAAAATAAAGCGGTGAAACGGTTGCGCATCAAATAGCTCATTGGAAAAAATGACACAACGGCCGCTCAACGTGAGCGCTGCTCCCAGTTGGACGGTGCGGGCGCTCGCGAAAGGATGGGGCACTTGGTCGAGAATACCGGCCGGAGTCTCAGCGCCGAGTTCAACAAAGTGATAGTCCTTTGCCTCGCGTGCCCCGAGCAGTTCCACGCAGGCCGCAACGATGAGTTCCCCGAAGACCGGGCCACTCGTACTCGAAGTAAAAAAATCAGTCCCCGGGGAGTAGCCGACGCGAGGTTGGGCGCGGGCGTAATAACCCAGGGCTGGGTCGTAGAGCGCCAGTTGCATAAACTGGGCAAACGTCATCGATCCACTTTCATCAGTGTGAGCGTGGAAAAGCTGGGCGAAGGCCGGCGAGACAGACGAAGACGTTGGTGTGGTGGACGAACCCATTTACAAAATGAGACGGATGCTCACTGTCTCGGGTATGTTCAAACGCATTCTCACGCTCAAATTCGGGGTGATCTTGGGCATCGGGTTGGCGCTCGGCGGCCTGAAGCACACGCTCGCATGGAATATTTGGCCCAATCGAGAGCTCGATCGAGCCTCGGCGCGCGTGCGCGAGGTCCTGGCACTCGTGAATGATAACTACGTTGACGCCAAAACCGCGGACTACGCCGATTTGGCGACGGCCGCATTGCACGGGATTGCGGACTCGCTCGATCCCCATTCAGAATTTATGGAGGAGAAGGACAGCGAGCAGTTTGAAGAGGAATTGACCGGGCAATTCGGCGGGATCGGTATTCAAGTAGAATCGCGGGGTGGGCGGATCGTCGTAATCGCGCCGATTGCCGATACGCCGAGCGAGCGCGCCGGTATCCGTCGCGGCGATGAGATCGCCAGTATCGATGGAAAAAATCTCGAGCGCGGCACCCAAATTGACGAAGTCGTGCGCCGCCTACGCGGCAAGCCCCAGACCTCGGTGTCACTCAGTTTAAACCGCGCGGGTCAGGCGCAACCCATCGCCCTCGTACTCATGCGGGAGTTGATCAAAACTGAGAGCGTGCGCGGTGCCCAAATTATGGGCGACGGCGTCGGCTATATCCAGATCACCGAATTTGCCGAAAGCACCGGCGATCAATTCGCCAAGTCACTCGACGCACTTTTAAAACAAGGCATCCATAGTTTGGTCATCGACCTGCGCAATAACCCTGGTGGCTTGCTCGATGCCGCCGTCGAAGTGGCTGAATTATTTTTCAAAAAAGGTGACCTCGTCGTCTACACCCAGGGCCGCAAGCCGGGCGATCGGGAGGATTTCCGCTCTGAAATCGACGGGCCACCGCTCGATTTGCCGCTGGCGGTGTTGATTAATTCGGGCAGCGCGAGTGCCGCGGAAGTTGTAACCGGCGCTTTGAAAGACACCGGTAAGGCCGTCGTCGTGGGCGAGCGCTCGTTTGGCAAAGGTTCTGTCCAGTCGATCTTTAAACTAAAAAACGGGGAAGGCCTCCGGCTCACGACCGCGCGTTATTACACGCCAAGCGGCATCAGCTTGCACGAAAAAGGCATCACCCCGCACATCGAAGTGGTGGCGACGCCTGAGGAAGACACCCAGTTGAGCCTGCAGCGCTCACGTCCAGAGCGGGATAATCCGGCAGAATTTAAAGCCCGCTTTGGCTTCACCCCCATCGAAGATCGGCAACTGCAGGCGGCCCTCGATGTGCTGCAAGGCGTGCGCGTGCTGACGGATCGGAACGGGCCTAATGCAGTCGGGGCCCCGCATTGATTTTTTCTTCGATCATGATTCTTGCCCTTGAAAGTTCCTGTGATGAATCGGCGGTCGCCTTGTTTGATCCCGCGCGCGGCTTGTCCGGCGAGTGGGTGCACAGCCAGATCGCGTTACATCAAGCACACGGCGGCGTGGTGCCGGATATGGCGACCCGGGAGCATTTGCGGCAATTTGCGCCGCTCATCACCTTGGCCCGCGCGGAGCCAGGGTTTGCGGCTATATCGGAAATCGCCGTAACCCATGGGCCGGGTTTGGCGGCGTGCCTCGCGATCGGTGGAGCGGCCGCCAAGGCCTTGGCCCTCGCGCTACAGGTACCGGTCGTGGGCGTTAATCACCTGCGCGCGCATGCCTGGTCGCCCTTTATCGCCGTTCACGCGGAGGCCCCCGCTGACTTTGCCGAGCGCATGAAAGCGTATTTACCTCATCTTGGGCTGATCGTTTCCGGAGGGAATACGTTACTGTTTACAATCGATGAGGCCCGCCATTTCACCGTACTCGCCTCAACCCGAGACGATGCGGCGGGCGAGGCCCTCGATAAAGGGGCGAAACTCTTGGGACTCGGTTATCCCGGCGGACCTTTGGTGGAAAAAATAGGCGCAGGCGGTAAGGCGGATGCGTTTGATTTTCCCCGAGGTAACGGGCCTCGCAGTGAATTAGATTTTAGTTTTTCGGGTTTAAAAACGAGTCTGCGTTACCGCTTAGAAAAAATGACCGTCGAGGAGGTCGCGGCCCGCTTGCCCGATTTGTGCGCGAGTTACCAGCAAGCCGTCATGGATGCGTTGGTGCGCAAGACGCGTGTAGCCTTGGAGCGGCGCGGCTGGCTTAGCCTCGGGCTTTCCGGGGGCGTGGCCAACAACGCAGTGCTCCGCGCGAGCTTAGCGTCGGAGGCGCGCCGCTCTGGGGTGCATTTTTTCGCCGCACAGCCCAAGCACACCGGCGACAACGCAGGGATGATCGCGTTTGCGGCGTGGGCGGATTCAACCGGCGTGCGCCGCGCAGAAGGACTGGACTTGGGCGTGGAGCCGAACGCTCCGCTTGCTTGATTGAGTGCCTGTGTGAGGCCCGATGGCCTCTGGGGAAACAGGCCGCCGGCGAAGGTCGCCTCCAGATCGTGCGCCATTGTGCGGTTTATAAGCGATGCCCGTTGTGGAAGAGTGGACCTATCTGAACGCGTTCTTTTTGCTAGCGACAGGGATCGCTTTACCCGGAACTCCGCGGGAGGCATTTTTTTGTGAACAGGACCGCCTGCCTTTCACGGATATAATAACGCTTGACGTTACTAACGCTATGCGTATCCATCTACCCGGATGATTATTTCGTTTCGCTGCAAAGCCACCGAGAAAATCCACCAAGGCGACAAGTCGCCAGACCTGCCTGCCGCTATCCAGAAAGTCGCCCTGCGTAAACTCCAACAACTCGACATCGCCATGAAACTCGACGATCTGCGGGTTCCACCAGGCAATCGGCTGGAAGCCCTCAAGGGCGACCGCAAAGGCCAGCATTCCATTCGCATCAATGACAAATATCGCATCTGTTTGCTTTGGACGGACCGCGGTATCGAAGACGTCGAAATTCTAGATTATCACTAAGTCATGACTAATAAACTACCGCTCCCCACGACTGCCGAGATGCTCCGGGAGGAGTTCCTGAAGCCTATGGCCATCACGGCATATCAGTTGGCGAAAGATATCCGCGTGCCGCAGACTCGTATCTCCGCCATCCTCTCTGGCACTCGGACGATCACGGCCGACACTGGCTTGCGCTTAGATCGCTATTTCGGACTCTCCGAAGGCTGGTGGAGTCGGCTGCAGACGGACTGCGACCTGCGCAAAGCGCACCGTGAACTGGGAGCCCGGATTGCGCGGGAAGTTAAGCCGCGCGAGTTTGTCGCCGCTTGATACAAGCGGATGACCGCGGACTCCTTTTCGCGCGGTCAGGTCCACCTTATTTGACCTCCTCCCGGCCCTAAAGGGCCGGGATTCCCTTAAGCAGCGCGCCAGCGAAGCAGGCGGGCGCGATAAAGCAACGCGCGCCGCGCACTGAGCGAGGCTTCCAAATCGCGCAGACTCTCTCTGGCCGTCAGTTGGGCAAAAGCCATCGCCAGCCACTGATCGTAGCAAGTGAAGGATTTTATGCAGGCATCGCCACGGTAGCGTTCGACGCAGCGATGAAACGTCTCGTGGTGACCAAGCGAAAGCACCTGAGAGAATACGGTGGGGGTGGCCATGCCCGGAGAAAATCTGGGATACCTTGGCGCGAAAAGCCCGCGCGTTCCCAAAATGGAGCACACCCAAAAATATCTGTAAAAACCTCTTCAAATGAGTTTTATAAAATCAAATTAACCTGTGTTCCGGACAGCAGTGACTTCTGTCAATCGGAAGGATTCCGTAAAACAGAGGTATTGCGCGTTTTTCGAGGCGGACACTCCACTAGATCGGCGCGAGCAAAGCTCCTTCACTTTTTCAGGGTGCCTTTTTACCCGCCTTAGCCTGTTTCCATCTAAGGCCACAAGGGCGTTTAATCTAGGTATAATCACGCCGAAGGTTGCTCGGGAGGATCCCAAGTTCTTCGCGGTATTTGGCGACAGTACGGCGGGCGATGGTGATACCTTTGGCCTGAAGTTTGGTGACTAACTCTTGGTCGCTGAGGGGGCCGCCCTTGTCTTCGATGGAGATGAGGTCGGCGATCATTTCTTTGACGCTGGTATTCGAGACGGAGGCACCGCTTTCGGCTTGGTAGCCGGGGGTAAAAAAGTATTTGAAATCAAAAATCCCGTGCGGGGTTTTAAGGTATTTGTTGGCGATGGCGCGGCTGACCGTGGTTTCGTGTACGCCGACGACGTCGGCAATTTGGGTCATGGTGAGTGGCTTTAGCTCGGAGACGCCTTTTTCAAAGAAATTCAGCTGGGCTTTGAGGATTTCGCGAGTGATGCGCTCGATCGTCCGCTGGCGTTGCTCGATGGAATCGATGAGGAACTTGCCAGCGCGGATGCGTTCGCGAAGGTAATCGCGCTCGGTTTTGGCGAGAGTGCCTTTAGCGATAAGATCGCGGTAGGTGCTCGAGATGCGCAGGCGCGGGATGTAGTCGTCGTTGAGGGTGATTTTCCATTCGCCGTCGTCGTCTTCGATAGTGACGTCGGCGATGACGACCCGGTTGTTATCCTCGGCGAAGCGGCGGCCTGGGGCGGGGTCGAGTTTGCCGATTTCTTCGATCGCGGTCTGGACGTCGTCGGGGGCGGCGCCGAGTTTACGAGCGAGTTCGGGGATGCGGCGACGGGATAGAAGTTCGAAGTGATCGCGGATCATGCGCGCCCCGAGTGAGTCCTTGCGGCCCAGGGCGGCGAGTTGGGCGAGGAGGCATTCAGCTAGGGATTGCGCGCCAATGCCGGGAGGCTCGAAGGCCTTGAGGATCGCGTGGGCTTTTTTCACCGCGTCCAGCGGGAGCGCAGTTTGGAGGGCTACGTCCGGGAGACTTTGAGTGAGAAAGCCTCGGTCGTCGAGGCTACCGACGAGATGCTGGAGAGCGGTTTGAGTGGGGGTATCGATGTCGGACAGGTCGGCCTGTTGCATCAAGTGCTCTTGGAGCGAGGTGGTGGCGACCAGGGAGTCAAAGAAGTGTTGCCGGCGTTCGGCGTCTTCGGAGGTGTAGGGTTGGGCTCCGCCAGCGGAGGCCATGTGGTCGCGCCAGTCTTCGTCAATTTTACCTAGGATTTCGAATTCTTTGGTGAAATCCATTTCGTCACCCTTGACGGGGGAATCGTCAGTGGGAGCGGGGGAGGCTGAGTCACTGTCGAGTTCGGCGCGCTCCTCGGCGGATGCTTGGGTTTCGTGCTCGTCGGTGGTGCGGTCCAGGCTCTCGCCGTCCATGGGCAACTCCTCGAGGGTAGGGTTGGCCTGGAGTTCTTCTTGAATGACGGTGCGTAGCTCGAGGGCTGCCACCTGCAGAATTTTCAGGGATTGGCGGAGTTGGGGCGCGAGGACGAGAGACTGCGTCTGTCGTTGGCGTAGATCTTGGCTGAATCCGGGGCCGCTCATGAGTGGGATGAGAAAGGTGGTGTTCTCATTTTACCTGGGCTTTACAGCGTCGACTTTTCTAAAATGGTCCTCGCCGAGTTGGACCGCTGCGAAAACAGCACCTAACTTGCCCTCGGCAATCTGACGAGTTATCTCGTAATTGAGTTCGTTTAAGATGTGCTTGATGGCGACCACGGCATCAAAAGACAGCGGGGCAGAATACAACTGGCAAGGACGCAAATCTGGTTTCGGCCTGATTCCTGCTGTGAGTGTTGAATTTGACAGGCTGGGGGATCAGTTCAGCTTGTTTTTATGGTCACATTAACGGCTCGCGCCGCCCAGCAAGTCCGCTCCATGCAGGTCGAATCGGCCCAACCGACCAAGCGTTTACGCGTGTTTGTGGAATCGGGCGGGTGCTCGGGTTTTCAATACGGAATGTCGTTTGATGAATCGAAACCCGACGACACAGTGATCGAAAGTGAAGGGGTCGCGATGTTACTCGATCCCGCGAGTCTAGCTTATTTGACCGGCTCGCAGATTGATTTCGACGACGGCCTCCACGGTAAAGGTTTCGACATCAAAAACCCCAACGCCCAGAGCACCTGCGGCTGCGGTAAGTCCTTTAATTGATCTCGCCTCGCTCTGGGTTAGACCTCTTTCCCTGGTGCTGCACCCGCGCGAGCTTCGTGTAAGGCCACGATACCGAAGCTTAGCCCTCGGGCGCTGACTTGATCAAAGCCCGCCGCTTGGATTTCAGCGGCTAGAGCCGGCCGATCCGGAAACTGTTCAATCGTTTCATTGAGATAAACGTACGCTGCTTTGTCTCCCGTTACGGCTCCGGCCATTTTAGGTAAGACGTGACGCAGGTAGAAAAAATAAAATGGCCTGAACCAGTTTTGGGGCTGGGAAAATTCCAGCACCCATAGGCGTCCGCCGGAACGGAGCACGCGCCGCATCTCGGTCAGTGCCTGATGGCGATCGGCCATGTTGCGCAGCCCAAACGAAATCGTGACCGCATCGAAAGCGGCGTTCGGTACGGGCAAATTCAACCCGTCGCCCGGTTTGAAAGTCACGTTACCATAACGTGGATCCTGCGCGCGTTGCTGTTTTAAGACCGCCTCGTCGAGCATCGGTTGGCAAAAGTCCATGCCTACGATTTGGGTCTGCGGGGCGAGTCCTCGAGCTAATGCAAACGCGACGTCTCCGCTGCCTGTGGCCAAGTCGAGCACTTCGCGCGGGGCATGACGGCGCACGGCGCCCACCAACCTGCGGCGCCACCACCGATCGATGCCACCACTCAACAACCGGTTCGCGAGGTCGTAGCGCACGGCAATGCGAGCAAACATCGAATTTACCGCACTGGGATCGGGATTTTTCGTGACCATGGAATAGGTAATAACACCTAATAGCGTATTTACCTAAAGAGTTGACGCAAGTCAGCTTCTGAAGAATTGTATTTTTCGCACGTTACAAAAACCCAAACGCACATCCACCTATGGCCTCAAATCTAACCAAACGGGAAATCGTTCTCAATATCTTCCGTAAGACGGGATTTCCTCAGAAACAGATTGTCGATACCGTTCAGCAGACGCTGGACATTATTCAGAAAGCGTTGGCCGACGGACGTAATGTCGAGCTGCGCAACTTCGGCGTATTGGAAGTCCAAGTGCGTAAACAACGTGTCGGCCGTAATCCTAACAAGCCCGAAGCGGAAGTTATCATTCCACAGCGTGCCGTGGTTAAGTTTAAATCCGGCAAGATCCTGAAACAACAGCTCAAGAAGATCGATTTGGCCAAGATCGGCTAATTCGTCGCTTCGTTTTATTTTGACCCGGCCCGGTTTCAACCGGTCCGGGTCTTTTTTTTGGTTGGCGGGTGACCGGTACACGGCGCTACCTTCCCGTTCCCATGGCCACGTTCCAGACCCTGCCCGGTTTCCGCGAGTTCTATCCCGAGGATCTTTCCCGCCGTAATCACATCTTCCGACTCTGGCGTCAGACCGCCGGCGCTTATGGGTTTGCCGAATACGACGCACCCGTACTCGAACCCCTCGATCTTTATAAAACTAAGTCCGGCGACGAAATCGAAGGCCAACTGTTCAGTTTCACCGACAAGGGTGGGCGCGAAGTCGCGCTTCGTCCCGAGATGACTCCGACCGTGTGCCGACTCGTGGGCGCCAAAGCGAGCTCCCTCAAACGCCCGATCAAGTGGTACAGCATCGCCGAATTTTACCGCTACGAGCGCATGCAAAAAGGCCGGGGGCGCTGCTTTTTTCAGTTTAACGCCGATATTTTCGGTGAACCTGGCCCTGAGGCTGAGATCGAGTTGATCGCGCTTTTGACTCAATGTCTGTGCAGCTTCGGCCTGACCGAGCAGGACTTTTACGTGCGCCTCAGTGATCGCAATTTGTGGTTTTATTATCTCGAAGCGCTCGGGCTCGACGAAGTGCGTATTCGTGCCGTGTTGGGCGCCGTCGATAAATTTGAGAAAATGGGCGATGACGCCTTTAAGGCCTACGGGGAGCAGTTCGGTGAATTAGAAGCCGGCCTCAAGGCCAAGGTGCTGGAGTTTCTCGAAATCAAATCGTTGCCCGCGCTCGAAGCGGTGCTCGCTCCCATCGGTGGCGAGAAGCTCGCGGCGCGCTTGGGCGATTGGCGGAAACTCTTGGGCGGCCTCGCCGCGATGGGCCTGGAGCGTTTTGTCGAAGTCGATCTCGGCGTCGTGCGCGGTTTGGCCTATTACACCGGCTTCGTCTTTGAGGCCTTTGACCGTAAAGGTGAACTCCGCGCGTTGGCCGGCGGTGGGCGCTACGACGATCTCGTGCAGAAACTCGGCGGGCCGGCTTTGCCGGCGGTGGGTTTTGCCATTGGCGACATGACCTTCGCGCTCCTCCTCGAGCAACGTGGTTTGATGCCGACCTTTGTGCAGGCGCCCGATGTTTACTGCGTCATCGGGGGCGAGGCAGAGCGGCGCGCGGCGTTTGCTGATATCCAAGCGCTACGCGCGATGGGCTACCGCGTCGATTATCCCCTCAAGGAAGTCGCCTTCGGTAAACAGTTCAAAACCGCTTCGGATTCCGGCGCTAAGTTGGCTCTTATTTACGGCGCCGAAGAATTAGCGAAGGGCATCGTGAAGATCCGCGACTTGGGTGATCGCACTGAAAGCGAAGTCGCTAGCATTAACGTGGCGGCCACCGTGCGGGAATTTTTTACGAGTTAAAAAATAGCAGAAAGCCGTTCTGCGGGCGACTCCGCCCCGGCTTTTTAAAGTCCTTTTAAAGTGGGTTGGAGTTACTGCCTGCCTCGCTTTGGAGCACGGCTGTTTTCCCCTGCGAACTAGTTCTTGGAGTGATCGCAAGCAGACGTGCAAATCTCTTAGGCTGAATGCCATTCTGAGGCGCAAAATGGCGGAATCGTCGCCGATTTGCTAACTGTCAGGAAAATGGGTTGAGCGTATTGACGCCGGAACGCTCAAAATCGAAGACATTGCGTGTCACGATCGTAAGCTTGTGTTCGAGTCCCGTCGCCGCGATCAGACCGTCCGAAACAGGGAGTGGTTGGTTCAAGCACAGCCGACCCCAGCGCTCGGCGATAGCGGAGGAGATTGGCAGGATGCGCTCTGCGTAGTGCGATTCCAAGCCCAGCAGCCAGCGTTCGAGTGCACCGGCGGCCTTGGTATCCTTGGCTCGATGCAGTTCAATGCCACGTCGGATTTCTCCCAGCGTGATCACACTAAGGAATGCTTCGTCTGGTTGGATGCCCGCCATCCAAGTTGCTACACTTGGGTCGCAGTGCGGCTTTCGTAGTTCCGAAATGACGCAGGTGTCCAGTAGGTAGGCCATCAGAGTTCGACGAGACGGGGAAGATCGTCTGTCCGAGGAAATTCCACGTCTTCTCCTAGTGGAATGCTTCGCAGGTATTCGATGAAATTGCGTTTTGGACCGGGGTTGTTGCCGAACAAGGCAGAACGGAGTAAGCGTCGGTGGGCTTCTTCGACGGAAACACCTTGAGCAGCTGCGCTACTACGCAGCTTTCTTACAACGGAAGTTTCGATGTCGCGGACAAGAAGTTGAGCCATGGGTTACAAATGATATCAATGATATCGTTCATCAAGTTTAATTAATCCTCATTGGCGTAAATTGCAAAGGAGCCGCGTTTCTTGGTGCGACCGGCCGTTGATTGGGCGAGACCGCGTTTAACTTCAGCAAGGGCCAGTTTGTTTTGGTAAAGCTTAGTTTCATATACGGGCACGACATTCACGGAATCTAGCATGATTTATCCGATTTGATTGCGGTAAATGTTGTAAGTAACTCCAGCTTGAGCTGCGGCCGACCCAAGGCTGAGCCGCTTTTTGGCGTCTGGTTTGATGAGTTCATTGATCAACTCGAAATGGTTGTCTTTAACGAAAATACTCACCACCGGAGCTGACTTAATCTGTTCTCCTGCATACACAATAGCAAAAATCCAACTTTTCGATTCAACCTTCAGAAGGAGTTCAGGAACTTCTGAGGCTAAAGAGGAATAAAAAAATGAATCGGGGTATGCACACGACGCCAGCTCGCGCTTTTCAATCGTTGCGGTACTCCGGGCACACGGGTTCCTGTTCCGTTTGCGCATCCGCCGCGTTTACTGCGATATATTCAATATCGCATGTGATTATCACAAAAAATTGCGCCGATACTGCACATTTACGTTTGCTAAACGTTACGTTTAAGATCACAAATTGAAAACGAAAATGAGTGGCCCAACTGGAATAAATCACAGGAAACCCAAGGCGGCTGCCGCGTTTGTCGACCAGCAGTTACAGGTTGGTCGCGTTGGATTTTCGCTTTCCGAGCTGCTGGCAGCGACCGAACTAAAGGTGGATGCGGCTAGGGCCCAGTTGCGCCGCCTGGGCTCTCGAGTGGTCCGCGTTCCGCCTGCACAGCCCTTCTATCTGATCGTCAGCCCCGGGCATCTCGCGATGGGTGGTCCGCCAGTAGAGTGGTGGCTCGACGACTATTTTGCCTGGCTCAAGCATCCTTACTACCTTGCGCTGCAATCCGCTGCTAGCGCCCTTGGCTCCAGCCCTCAGTCCATTCAAGTCACACAGGTGATGACGGATAGGCCCCGGAGAACCATCGAACTAGGGCGTCTGAAGATTGTTTTCTTCGTGAAGCGCCTGTGCCCGTCCACGCCGACACAGCAACTCCCGAATGCCTTCGCCCCGTCGCGCGTGAGCACGCCCGCGGCCACCGCGTTTGATCTGGTCCGCTATGCCACGCGAATCGGCGGCATCGGCCGGGCCGCCGAAACCCTTCGACCGCTGCTATCCCAGATTCGCGGGCCGGAGTTGATGGAGGTGCTCGAGTTGGAGAACGAAACCACCTCGGCGCAACGCCTTGGATTTATCCTCGAAAAGGCCAACCAACCCAAGCTGGCCGACATCGTCGCTAGATGGTTGTCCGGCCGGCGGCGGCCAGTTATCGCCTTGGTGCCGACACCCGCCGATCGGCCGCTTGCACCTCTTATTTCGCGCTGGCGGGTCGTCGATAACTCCGGAGAATTTTCCCCGTGAATCCACTGACCCGCCGCGACGTCCTAGCTCATCAAGCAGTGGTGCCTTGGCCGAACCAGCATCAGGTCGAGCAGGATCTGCTTCTTTGCCGCGCCATGGCCGCGCTGTTTAATGACAAGTTTTTTGCAGGGCCAGATTGCCATGCGCGGCGGCACTTTGTTGCACAAGGTACATCTCGCCCCGGCCTCACGCTATAGCGAGGACATCGATCTGGTGGTCTTCGGCGACCGGCCTGAGGGCCATATCGAAGCGGCCATCCGGCGCGTGTTGCGCGACCAGTTCGGGGAGCCGGTTGATTCAATTTGGGACAATCTTAAGTTGGCGATCCGGAATATCGCTCAGCCTTCGCGCGTGCTGCGACTGACATATGCGGTTCGGTCTGTAAGCGGATCCGGTCTCAATCTCTCCATCGTGGTCGAGGCCAACGTTACCGAACGCAAGCCGCACCGCAGCATCGCGCTCATCCCCTTCGAGTTCCCATTCCGAGGATCCTCGGTCAAGACAGTGCTCAACGGCTACGACCTGCACGAAATGCTCGGCACCAAGATGCGCGCACTGTTTCAGCGCAAGCGGGGTCGGGACCTGTTCGATCTGTATTGGGCACTGAAAGCTAACGACCCCGCAGTGGCCCCGGCACTCGTCATCGAGTCTTTCCTCCATTACCTGAAACAGGAAGGCGGCAATGCAGCCCGTGCGGAATTCCTCGGCATTCTCGATGCACATTTGGGCGACCCCGGCTTTTGCTCAGATATGAATCAACTCTTGCGCGTCGGACTGACCTACGATCCGCAAGAGGCCGGCGTGGTCGTAAAGAGCCGCCTCTTGAACCTGCTGCCGCAATAGGTGCCAAAACCGACGGGAGCCTGCAGGCCCTCCTCTCGCGCTCACCTGCAACATGCGCCGATCTGATTGGAGGTGGCCTCAAGTGCATACCCCAAAAAATCAAAGCCCATACGCTTAACGTACAGCTTTGGAATCAAACACTCACCTCGATCAGGCTGGTTGGCTCTTGGCGTCGTTGGAGGTGAAAAGTTCGGCAATGATGTCTTCCAGTGGAACGTCTTCGATCGTGATGTCGGCGACAGGACCGGTGCTCAGGATTTCCTGCGAGACGGCCACGATGGTTTCGCTGGGCGTGCGCACGGTGAATTTTCCGGTTTCAGGGTCGCGCTTGGTCTCGCCGTGACCGGAAGTCCATGTCTCGGGAAATGACGTATCGCCGGGAAGAAACGTCAGGATTTTTTTCCGGCTGCCTGACCCGGCCTCAAGGCGATCGAGGGCTCCGTCGTAGATTTTGTTGCCCTTGTGGATGACGATGACGCGCTCGCAGAGTTCCTTGATATCGGCCATGTAGTGGCTCGTCAGTAAAATGGTGACGCGGTATTTGCGGTTGTACTCGCGCAGGAAGGAGCGAACGGCTTTTTGGGAAATGACATCGAGGCCAATCGTGGGCTCGTCGAGAAACAAGACGCGCGGGCGGTGCAGGAGCGCAGCGATGAGTTCCATCTTCATGCGTTCGCCGAGCGAGAGCTCGCGGACCATGACGTTCAATTTTTTGCCGACATCGAGCAGCAGCACGAGTTCGTCTAAGGTAGTTTTGAATTCAGCGTGAGGGATGCCGTAGATCGCGCGCAGGAGCTGAAACGACTCGATGGCGGGCAGATCCCACCAGAGTTGGTTTTTCTGGCCTAGAACGAGGGCAAAGAGGCGGCGGTAGGCGTTTTCTCGTTTCGTCGGATCGTAGCCGGCGACTCGGGCTTGTCCGCTAGTCGGGTAGATCAGACCCGAAAGCATTTTGAGCGTGGTGGTCTTGCCCGCCCCGTTGGGTCCGAGGAAGCCGACGAATTCGCCCTCGGCGATCGTAAATGAAATGTCTTTGGCCGCGGCCGTCTCCTCAAAATCACGTTTAAACAAACCCTTCACGCCGCCCCAGAAGCCGGGGATTTTTTTGTAGGTGCGGAAGACGCGGGTGAGGTTTTGGACTTCGATCATCGGAATGCGTGAGTGAAAGAGCTTGTAGCTAAGATGCAAAGGCAACTTTGGAGGCACAAAAAAGCCTGGATCCTTTCTATATTGGTTCCCTTCACATTGACCGCGTAATTATCGTCCTTGATGTTGCGGCAGTACACGTGCGCCGCTCTGACGTGGCATCGCCTTCCGGATTCCATGCTAAAAAACCTTAGCCAAAGATGATTTTGATAGCGAAAAAACGTTAGTCGCGGCGTTTCAGGCGCCGTTGAACGACACCCAGCGCTTGAAAAAAGGATTGTCGAAGATGAGCGCGCCGGCATCCCGTGCGAGTATCTGCCGCTCGATGAGACTTTCGACGGCCTTTTGGGCGGTCGAGGCGCTGTACAAGCCGAATTGCCGGAGGGTCTTTGCCGCGGTGGGCGGCAAACCCGCCGCCAAAGCCCGGAGGACAGCCCGGTGAGTAAGGGGGCACCCGTGCCAGCGGGCCTGGAATTCTGAATTCAGCTCAACGAGGGCGATCGCGTCGAACGCGGTCGGGACGAGGTCTTGGGTGCGCCCTCCAGCCGCCAGGTCAAAAGCAACCTTGGCGAGTCGGACGACGTCGCCGGTGCAAGGGCCGGCCAAAGCGACAATGGCTTCACCATAGGGAAAATCGGGCACCCCGCCGGAATTGGCTCGCCGCTCGATCCAACGGGCGAGATGGCCGGCTTCAATCGGACCGACTTCCATTTGATGAAGTTGTTTAAAAAATGCCGCGCTGGGCTCGGTCATCCAAGCGAGGAGGCGATGGTCGGACCCGGTGAAGACATAGTTGAGGTGGCGGTGGTCTTGAATCAGGCCGCGCAGCTTCCATTCGGCGCGGTCACCGTCAATGGTCCGGATGTCTTGAAATTCATCGAGGCAGACCGTCCACGGGGCATCGTCGAGCTCGGCGCGGGCGTTCAAGTAGTTCAGCACCTGATCAAGAGATTGTTTGGCCTCTTCCGTCCGAAGCTCGCCGGATAGGGTGAATTTGCCGGCCGCGACCGCGAAGGATTTGAGGTGTTTATGGGCGAGGCCGAGAATGCTCGCAAGGCGCTTGTCAGATTCCTTGGGAGCGGCGGACAAGAGTTTGGCCGCGAACTCGGTCAAGCTGGCGGCGGTGGAAAGGTCGGCGTAGATGAAAACGTGACCGGCTTTGGCGGCAGCATGTTGGACCAACGAAGTCTTGCCCATGCGCCGGCGGCCATAGATCAGAAGCCGGCGGCCGCGTTGACCGAGCAACGCGGAAAGCGCGGGCAGCAACTGTTCGCGGTCCGTGAAAGACCATCGGCCGCTGGGGGATTCGAAGAAGAACGGGTTTGCAAACGTGGTCACGGAAACAGGGTGAAGGGGACGGCAGGCGGGGGCAATAAAAATACGCCTTTAAGCGTAACGCTAAAAAGCGTAACGCTCGAAAGCGTAACGCCCGGAGCTGCGCTGCGGGGTCGGCTGCACCCTGCTTTAAGGGGGATTTGAACGTACCCGGCCCGTTCCGAAACACATCACCTATTAGGGCAATCCCTACACTCACGAACCGATGTAAATAGGGGGAACCGTTCCCTGATAACGAAGTGACGCTTATTGTTTAGTACCCTGCTCGGGCCCGGGTGGGTGTTTTTATTAAAAACTCAGCCTTGGGTAAACGCGGGGAGTTTCACGATCTTGCCGCCAGCGAGTGCGGATTCATGCGCGCAGAGCCCGACGCAGGTCCAGTTGGCGGATTTGACGGCGTTGGGATAGCACTCGCGGCCCTCGACGAGCGCGGTCAAAAATTCGTGGACTAGATGCGGGTGAGAGCCTCCGTGGCCGGCACCTTGAGTGAAGCTTAAGTGTGTTTTTTTACCCAGATCGTAGACGCCCTTGGTTGTGAACTTCTGAATCCCCTTGGGCAGGCGCTTGGCGTAGTCGGGCACTTTCACCTTTTGGGGGATTTTATGCTCCGGCTTTTTCGCGGTGTGCAGAACGTGCGGCTCGTGTTCGATGAGTGACCACTCGAAGGATTGTTTCGAGCCGTAGATATCGATGCTCTCACGGTATTGGCGGGCGGTATCAAAAAGCGAGCGGATGATCCGCGCGGTCAGATCAGAGTTTTTGAATTTGATGTGGGCGGTTTCGACCGCGAAGGGTGAACCGTAGTTTTTAACGAGTTCTTTGCGGATCGTGCCGGATCCGAAGCAGGAAACGTATTCGGCGGTGGCGTCGGTGAGGGCGAGCATGGGACCGACGCAGTGTGTGGCGTACCACATTGGCGGGAGGCCGGGCCAGTAGTTCGGCCAACCGTCCATGTCTTGCTGGTGGCTCGCTTGCAGAAACTGGATTTTGCCGAGGTCACCGCGGTCGTAGAGTTCTTTGACGTAGAGGTATTCACGGGCGTAAACGACCGTCTCCATCATCATGTATTTGAGGCCGGTTTTCTTGGTGAGTTCGACGATGCGTTTGCAATCGGCGATGGAGGTGGCCATCGGCACGGTGCAGGCGACGTGTTTGCCGGCTTTGAGCGCTTTGATTGATTGCTCAGCGTGGTCGGGGATTGGCGTATTGATGTGAACGGCGTCGATGTCGGGGTCTTGGAGGAGCTCGTCGTAATCGGTATAGCCGCGTGGAATACCAAACGCATCCTGAATGGTTTTAAGTTTCTTCGGGTCGCGTTGGCAGACGGCGAGCAAGTGGGCGTTGGGGTGGCCTTGGTAAATCGGAATGAACTCCGAGCCGAAACCGAGACCGATGATGGCGATGTTGAATTTTTTGCTCATGGGAGAGGGGAGTAAGTGTGGATTATTTCAGCGTTTGGATGAACGCTTCGATGTCGGAGAGTTCTTGCGGGCTGAAAATGTCGCCCATCGGGGGCATTGGGGAAACGGTGTATTGTTCGTAGCCTTTCGCGATGACTTTGCTCGGCTCCATCAAGCTTTCGTGGATGTAGGCCGGAGTGGTACGGGAGGCGATCTTGTCGAGGGCGGGACCGACGTTGCTGCCTTGGCCGTTGAGTGCGTGGCAGAGAATGCAGGCGGCGGGATGCTTCAGGAAAAGTTGCTGGCCGCGTTGGGCGTCGGCGACTGTGAGCTTATTGAGATCTTCAAGCGGGATGAGTTCGCTCAGGCGTAGGTCGTCGACTTGGATTTCACCTTTGCCGGAAAAAATGAAGCTGATGCTCGCTTGGGTGCGGCTGCCACTGTTGAAATCGGTTTCAATTTCAAACCAATCAGAGTCGCGGCGGCGGATGAGGTCAGTCTCGGTTTTGCTCAGCGTTTCACTCAGATTGATGCGGCCAGAGAGGCCCTTCGTTTTGATCCAGCCGGCTAGGCGATACTGAGTGTTGGGTTTTATCGAGACCTCCGTGTAGAGGCTCGTATCGACATCCGCAGTGGCAACGGCCCGCAGGGATTGCTGGCCGCTATGTGCTTCTTTTTCACCGCTGGCCGGACTCCAAACCAGGGTCTTATTGCCATCCCGGTTGCTGAGATCGCGGCGTTTCCAGCCTGCGGGTAAGCCGTCGGCCGCGATAACCTCGAAGTCGCCGGCGGTGAGTGCGTTTTCACCGTTGCGGTAGAGCGCAGCGCCGTGAATACGGCCTAAGATGCGGGTCGCCTCCTTCAGCCACTCATCGGCTTGGTTGGCTGGGTTACGCACGAGGCTCGCCACGACGGTTTGGATTTGTTTCGTCTCGGAAAACTCGGCGAGTTTTACGAGGGCGGAGAGTTTCGTTAGTGAATCCGGATCGCTCACAACGGAGCACCCAAAGTAGAGCGCGACCGCTCGTGCGTCGTGGCCGAGGGCTCGTATCCCATTGCGACGAACGGCGGCATCCGGGTGATTGAGCGCGACTCGATGGGTGGCCTCATCGAGGAGGCCGAGGCCATGGAGCGTCCACAATGAGTGAATCGCTAAGATCGGAGCCGGAGCGCGAACGTTGGCTTTGAGGGCCTCCGCCGCGTCTTGGTGCTGACCCTCGACTAAGAGTCGCTGGGCCGTGAGACGCCAAAAAAGCGTCGACGAATTTAAGGCGGCAACCAGTTGGGCGGTGCTAGCGCCTTTTAGTGAAGTGATCGCGGCGGGTTTCGCTTTATCCCAAACTAAGCGGTAGATGCGACCGCGCGCGTGATCGCGGAGTGGATTTTCGTGGGCACCCCCAACGCCGGTTTTCGCATCATAACCGCCGCGACCCAGGTTTGGGGTGGGGTTGTGTTGGATGATGTAATTTTGCCAGTCGGAGAACCAGATCGCGCCATCCGGGCCGACTTCGGAAAAAACCGGAGACATCCATTCATCGCTGCTAGCAACGAGCGGAAAACCGTCGTTGGCCGCGTAACCGGCGCCATCGCGGACTACATCAAACAGCGCGATATTTTTCATCGTCGGCTCGCAGACCATGGCTTTCCCCTGCAAGCGCGCAGGCAGATTATCCGAGTAGATGAACGCACTGCCGGCGGCCGCGGTGTAGCCACCCATGACGTCAACTTGGCGAAAGTTGGGCGTGATCGTGTGGTCTTTGTCTTCGGTATTGATGCGCTTGGCGGTCATCGCGCGAACTCCCTTGGGGACGATCGTCGCAGGGATACCGCCAAAGAAAATCGGGGCGTTGTTCGCGGTGCCGCCAAATTGGTCGCCAAACTGATTCACACTTTGGGCCCACGTGTTATTGGTAAACTGGTGCAGGAATTCGAGGGCGGTACCATCGGCCTTGAAGCGGTACGTGCCCTGCGCGAATTGCTTTTCTACTCCACCGATCGTGCCTTTGAAACCGGAGTAGCCGACGGCGCCGTACAGCCAGTTGTCGAAGCCGTAGTGGAGGTTATTGGCTTGGGCGTGCGTGTCGTTGATGCCCCAGCCAGTCATGATCTCAAGGCGGACGTCGGCTTTGTCGTCACCGTTGGTGTCTTTCAGAAAAAGAAACCGTGGAGATTGGGCGATGACGATGCCGCCGTTTGCGAAGGTGAAACCGGTGGGAATGTTCAGGTGATCGGCAAAGATGGTGAATTTATCAGCGCGGCCATCGCCGTCGGTGTCCTCACAGATTTTGATGCTATCGTTGCCCATGCCGTCGGGCTTCACGTCGTGCGGGTAGTCCCGGGTTTCAGCGACCCAGAGCCGGCCGCGCTCATCCCAAGCCATGAAGATGGGTTTGGCGATATCGGGCTCGCCGGCGAACAGTTGCAAGTGAAGATCAGGTGCGACTTGGGTGCGCTCTAGGCTCCCTTTCACATTGAAAGGGAATTGAAACGTGAGGGGTTCAGGGCGCTTTTCGTAGTTGGCGATCGTCGCGCGTGCTTCGCGTTTCTCGGGCTCGCGTTGAGCGAGGAATTTTTCCCAAGCGGCGACGCGCACGGGGCCGGCGGCAGCCAGCAGCTTGGGCTTCACCGCGAGAGCGTAGCCTTCAGCCGAGGAATCACCCAAGTTGGCCGCGGAGAGGACATTCGCAGTGGGCATGGCGGCCAGGGCTTTGGTGTAAAGATCTGCCGAGGCATCCAAGATGAGTACGTCGAACTTCGCGACGAACTCAGGCGTGGCTGCAGCGGGGTCAGAAACGTAGTCAAACCAGATGCCATCGCGGCCGAGTTCGCGCATGAGGACGTGCGCGCTCATACGCGGCGTGCGCTCTGGCGTGCCAAGATAGAGGACGCGAATGGGGTTGGCTGCGCATTTAAAAGCGAGGGTGAGTAGCAGTAAATAAAGCAGTGGGGTTTTCATGAAAAATCGGATACGGGGTTCCGGACGTGGGGGTAAAAATGAAACGGCGCTTAACTGATTAGGGCGACGCAGCTATGAGGGTGAAGAAGACAGAATGTGTTTTTTAGCCGCAAGAACGCAGGAGAGAAAGACCGAATTTTACTGTGGTGATATTTTGGAGGGAATGCAGAAAATTCAGTATCGGACGGTCAAACCGCACAAAATCGTTTATTGCCCGCGCCGGATTGCGACCAGGCGCTCAGTGTCCGAGTCGTGTGTAGTCGAGTGTGGTATGGCTGATATGGCCAGCGGCGAGGGCGGCGCGGTCGGTGAGGGGCTCGTTGGCGGAGAGGTCCTCGCCGGCGCGGAAAATAAGCCGGTGGTTACCCTCGGGGCAGGCCGGCGAGTAGAGGCGCGGGATCACGACACGCGCAGGAATCGTGCGGTGCACGACGGAAGTGGGGCCGCAGGGAAAAGGAAAATTGATATTATGGACGACAAAGCTATGCGGGGCGGTAGCACCGATAAGTGGAGCGGCGAGGCGCGCGGCGTGGGCGGCGGAGTGACGCAGGGTGGTGAGCAAGTCGGCGTTGGGGGCGTCGTCGGCCGCTTTGAGTTGGTTGTAGACTTCTTCGGTGAGGGCTTGGGAGAAGGCGAGGGCGGGCAAGCCGTGAAGCGCGCCTTCCCAGGCCCCGGCGATGGTGCCGCTGGCGATAATGAACCCCAGGGAGGCGTTGAACCCTATGTTGATGCCGCTTAAGACGCCGTCGATTGAGGTGGTGCGTGGTATGAGATGGTCGAGGGCGATGTTCACGCAATCGCTCGGGGTGCCGTCGATGATCCAGGTGGGGCAACCGAGGCCGCGATCGGCCTGGGTTGCGTGGATGGCGCGGTTGCGGGATTTGGCGGCGCCGACCCAACTTTGTTCGGTTTTGGGCGCAGCGACGTAGGGAGCGTGGCCTGCTCCGCGCAGGGCCGCGACGAGTTCGTGCAGGAAGGGGCTGGCAATGCCGTCATCGTTGGTGACGAGTAAATTCATTTTTCGAGTTAATCATGAAAGAGCCGAAACCCTCGAAAAAGGAAAGCGCGCGGTGGACAGAATCGTGCCCACGGTGACGGGATATTTTTAGGCATAATAAAGCCGCGACGCTTTGGGCGTCGCGGCTGGAGGGATCGAAGAGAAGCGCGAGGTTTAGGCGTGCTTCTCTTACGCGTTATCCAGCGGCTGGCGCGGGGGCACCGGCGGGCTGGCCTTCAAGGTCGCGCATGGCGGCCTTGCGGCTGAGACGGACTTTGCCGGAGCGCTCGTCGATACCGATGCACTTCACGGTGATGGAATCGCCCATCTTGACGACGTCTTCGGTGCGGCGCACGCGCTGCTCGGAGAGTTCGCTGATGTGGCAGAGGCCTTCTTTACCGGGGGTGCACTCGACGAAGCAACCGAAGTCCTTCACGCCGGTGACGCGGCCGGTGTAGATTTTGCCCATCTCGATCGGTTCACCACCGCCACCACCACCGGGACCGGAACCGCCGCCGCAGAGGCTGTCGATTTCCTTGATGGCACGGGCCATCGCGTCGCCGTTGTTGGAGTAGATGAAGATCTTGCCGGAGTCGTCGTCGGATATGTCGATCTGCGCGCCGGTCGTTTCCGTGATGCGGCGGATCGTTTTGCCGCCGGGCCCGATGAGTAGACCGATCTTTTCGGGATCGATCTGGATCGTCTGGATCCGGGGGGCGTATTGGCTGAGGCCGGCGCGGGGCGCGGGCAGGGAGGCGAGCATCGTCTTGAGGATTTCGATGCGGGCATCGCGGGCTTGGTAGATCGCGGTCTTGGCGATTTCGAAGGGCAGGCCGTTGATCTTCAGATCGAGCTGGAAGCCGGTGATGCCCTTGGTTGTGCCAGCGACTTTGAAGTCCATGTCACCGAAATGGTCTTCTTCACCGAGAATGTCGGTGATGGTGGTCCACTTCGTGATGGAGCCATCGGCCGCCATCTCGGTCATGAGACCGCAGGAGATACCGGCAACGGGAGCGATGATCGGCACGCCGGCATCCATGAGGGCCAAGCATCCGCCGCAGATCGAGGCCATCGAGGTCGATCCATTGGAGGCCATGATCTCGGAGACCACGCGGATGCTGTAAGGGAACGCATCTTCGGGCGGGAGAATCGGAACCAGCGAGCGTTCAGCGAGAGCACCGTGGCCGATTTCGCGGCGGCCGGGGCCGATGAAACGGCCCGCTTCACCGACGGAGAACGGCGGGAAGTTGTAGTGCAGGATGAACGACTTGGAGGTCGCACCACCGGTGAGGCCGTCCATGTCTTGCGCTTCCTTCGTCGGCCCGAGGGTGACGATGGCAATATTTTGGGTGTCGCCACGTTGGAACATGGCGGAACCGTGAACGCGGGGCAGGACGCCGACTTGGGCTTGCAGCGGGCGAAGGGACTTCGCGTCGCGGTGGTCGGAGCGTACTCCCTTGGCGAGGACGGTGGCGCGGTAGGCTTTGTACTGGAGGTCTTCGAACACCACGTTCAAGTCGACGTCGGTGAACTTGCCTTCGCCGAGCTCAGCGAGGAGAGCAGCTTTGGCTTCTTCCTTGAGGGCTTTGACGTTGGCGGAGCGGACGTTCTTCTCGAAGCCGAAGATAGCGGCGGAAACGCGGTCGGCGGGGACGACGCGCTCGATAATGGCGCGGGCCTCGGGAGTCGCGCCGACCAGCTTGAAGACCGACTTGGTCTTACCGGCGAGAGCGGTGAGCTCTTTGATGGCCGCTATGATTGGCTGGATGGCTTCGTGGCCGAAGGCGAGGGCTTCGACAAACTTCTCCTCAGAGATCTGGTCGGCGGAACCTTCGATCATCAGCATGTCCTTCGAGTTGCCGACGTAAATGAGGTCAAGTGAGCTCGAGTACATCTGCTCGATGGTGGGGTTGGCGACGAACTTGTCCTCGATCAACGCAACTCGGACGCAACCGATCGGCCCGTTCCATGGAATATCGGAGATGGCGAGGGCCGCTGAGGCACCGTTAACCATCGCGATATCAGAGTCGTTGATCAAATCAGCCGACATGAGCTGGCCGATGATCTGAACTTCATTGAGGAAACCCTCAGGGAAGAGCGGGCGGCAAGGACGGTCGCAGAGGCGGGAGATCAGGATTTCGCGCTCAGAAGGACGACCTTCACGTTTAAAATAACCACCGGGGAAGCGGCCAGCGGCGGCGTACTTGTCGCGGTAATCAACAGTGAGGGGGAAGAAATCTTGGCCTGGGCGCATGGTCTGGGCGACACAGGCGGTGACAAAGACGTTGGTCTCGCCGACGTTGACGTTGACGGCGCCGCCAGCGAGTTGGGCGATCGAGCCGGTGGAGAAGGTCATCCCGAGGCCGGGAACGGTGACATTGTGTTTCTGATTCATAACGGATTTTCGGACGGATACGGCGCAAGGGCCGCGGATTTCGGATTAACTGACGATTTTGTTTTCGGTTAGCGGACAAGAGACGCCGGCGGCGCGCACAGGGCGCGGCGGCGGTGTCTCGGTTTTTTGGCTGCGGTCGGCGCGAAGGCCGACCGGGCTTTGCAATCATCTCGGTCAGACTCGAGAGATTTCAGGTTGGCGCCCCTTTGGAGCAACAATCAGAAATGTCCCTGTCGTGATTACGAGTGTCAGTAAAGACAACGGGCGACCCGCGGATCGGGTCGCCCGTGCGATTTAAAGCGTTACTTGCGAAGGCTGAGCTTCGCCAGAATATCGGTGTACTTGTTCAATTCGTGCTTCTTGAGGTAATCCAGCAGCTTTCGACGGCGGCTCGCCATCTGGAGCAGGCCACGGCGGGAGTGGAAATCCTTGCGGTGGGTACGCAAATGCTCGGTCAAGTGATTGATCCGGGCGGTGAGCAGCGCGATCTGAACTTCGGACGAACCGGTATCGGTGTCGTGGGTTTTGAATTTAGCGATGATTTCGGGCTTAACGACGGTAGTGGTGGACATGGTTTAGTATTTGAGTTGCACGACTGTAGGGGACCTTTGGAGGTCCCGTGACGCCCGCCTGCACCGAGGAATACTCGGGTTGGCCGGCGTCACCGTTATAATCCGACGGAATGCCGGACCGGTCATGGTGAGCGCCCACAACCGATGGACCCTCACTAACGCAAGCTCTTACCCTCTGAAACCTCAGCCGAGCGCGCAAGCGCAAATTTGGTCTAGGTTCGGTATGCGCCAAAACGTCGCACTCTAGGCCTTACCCAGCGCGGAGGTTGATTTCCTTGATGCCGGCGCAACCGGTTAACTTCTGGATGCGCTCCACGATTTCGGCGCGGTGCATAAACAGCTCGTTGCGCACCACCGAATGGGCGACGTGAACAACTAGGCGCTTTTCGCGTTCGATGCGGACGGCGTGCGAGTACGTAGCGTTGGCGGGGCCGACCAGCTCGGGCCAATGCGCACGGATTGTGTGTTCGGCCGAGTCCCGGCCAATCTGGTGTTGATTTAAAATGGACTCCACCAAACCGGCGAGCGCGAGCGTGGGCCGCTTGCGCGTCTTGCGCGGTTCATCAAACGCGACGCCACGAAAATCGCCGACGAGCTCTTCGGCTAGTTTGCTAAACGCATGGGGTTCGTTAGCCATGAGGAATTGATGGGGTTTGGTTTTCTGCCTCATAGAGCCGACTGTAGCGCACGAACGCCCCGAAAGCCGTGGCCCAAGCGATGTAAAAACCGGGAAAGCCATCTAGAAAACCGAGTTTGAAAAAGTAGGCGCGCAGGAAGCGCCAAAAGGGGCGGATCATCGCGGCGAACACCGAAAAACGCGTGCCGCGCGCCTGATGTTGTTGAAGAAACAGATCCGCGAAAGGGTTAATTTTCGCGACGTGGCTCGAAAGCGTGGGGAACGAGTAATGATGGAGGTCGCCACGCAAGGTCGCGACGGGGCCGATGCATTCCATCTTCTCGTGGACGAAGGCGTCGCCGCCCCAGCGGGCGCGCGCGCGCTGAATTAGGCGTAAGCTCAGATCCGGATACCAATCCCCGTGGGTAATCCAGCGATCGATGAACCAGACCTTGCGGGGAAAACGCGCACCGGCCAAGGTGTCAAAATCAGGGCGTTTAAAAAAGGCATCGATTGCACTACGTAGAGCCGGGGAAACTTCTTCGTCGGCGTCTAGGCAAAGCGCCCACGGCTGCGTTGCGAGCGCGAGCGCAGCGTTTTTGGTATCGCGGAAGCCTTGCCAAGGCAGGTGATGGACGTGGGCGCCGGCGGCCAAGGCGAGGGCTTCAGACTCGTCGGTCGTGGCATTGAGCACCACGACGATCTGCGCGGTCCAGCCACGCACGCTGGCGAGGCAACGCGGGAGATTCGCAGCCTCGTTTTTGGCTACGATGACGACAGAAAGTTGCAGCGGGTCAGTCACGGCACCAGTGTGAATTAAATTTTCCCAACGAGCGAGCGCGGGATTTGATAAAGGTAACCGCAGGAGCGCCACGCTCGGACCAGGGCTTTTTTGGCGTCACCCGTGCGCAGGATGAGCGCGGCAAGCAGTGCCATGGCGGCGTAGCCGATAAGCTTCAAGATGTTGGCAAACCAGCGCGATGCGAGGTAGGCCCTCCCGCCTACTTGTCCGGCGCGGTCAATAGTACGCGAACGTGCGGAGTCGAAGGCATGGCGGGCAGCGTAGCGAAACGTTGTGCGGCTCGCCGGCATCTGGTGACGAACAGCCGCGCGGGGGGCGAACCAGATTTCAAGGCCCGCGGCGCGGATCCGGCGGAGCATTTCACTGTCACCGCCAGAGAAATAGTTTCCCGCAGCGCGATCCAAAGCCGTGTGAAAAATACCCACGCGTGCAAATACCTCGCGCGGGATGGCGAGGTTGGCGCCCATGGGACTGTGGCGGGAGGGCAGTGGTCCGGCGTCCTTCCGGAAGGCGAGGGGCGCGTGCCACTCGGCGACCCAAGGCGAGAGTCCATCGGGGAAAACGGGAATGACCTCCCCTCCGACTGCGCCAATGAGCCCCGATTGGTCTATGCTAAAAGGGGTAAGCATTTGCGTGAGCCAATCCGGTGCGACGAGAATGTCGTCGTCGCCAAAAATAATGATGTCGCCGCGGGCTTCAGCGATGGCGCGGTTACGCGCGTAGTCGAGGCCCTGCTGCGTTTCTAAAACGTGGCGAGGAGCAGGATTGGAGTTCGCGAATTCGGCCACGACGGCCGCGGTGTGGTCGGGGGAGTTATTGTCGATGACCAGGACCTCAAACTGATCACACGGGAAATTTTGACGCGCCAAGCCAGCCAGAGTTTGCCGCAGAAAATCAGCGCGGTTGTAAGTGCAGAGAGCGACGGTGAGGCGCATGGCGATCAAGCGATCTGTTTAAGCGCGCCCCAAACCCAGCCACTCGGCAAGCGCGCAAACGGGATGGCGCCGAGCTGGAGAGCCCGAGCGAGCGAAGCGGGTTTTTCGGGAAAACGCGCGGCATAACTCAAGGCGTTGCGGTAAGTGAAGAAGCGAGCGAGCCAGCGACCGAGGCGCGGCCTCGCCGGAAATTGTTCGCGGGCGATACGTAGGCGTAATAAATGCGTCTGGCGAATCATGGTGGGCCACGCGCGTTCGGTCCACTGGCCGTCGGCGACCCGGTAAAACGCGGCGACCGTGCGCACGACCTCGATGCGACCTGCGCAGCCGAGACGGTACCAAAATTCGTAGTCAGCAAGCGGTCCAGATTTTTCCGAAAAACCACGTAGACTTAGGGCAAGCTCGCGCCGTATAAGCACACCAGGAAAAGGCGTCATCGCACTTTTTAGAAAAAAGCGGGGTGGATAGCCGTAGGTTCGAGCGTGTTCAGGCGATGAGGGGGCGACCAGATCGGGCGGCGTTGCGCCGGATACCGTCCGGGTGCAAATCGCGGCGAGATCGGCGCGAAGGTGAGGCAGGACCGCGGTTAGGTACCACGGGTACAACGTGTCATCCTCGTGCAGCACCATGACCCACGTGCCGCGCGCACGACCGATAACTTCGTTCCAATTACGGACCGGGCCGAGCGCAGGTGAGTTGCGGTGATAAAAGAAATTAGCGGCCGGGAACCGAGCGACCGTAGCGGCAGTGTCAGGCTCCGTGCCGTCGTCGCAGACGATGACCTCGTAAGCGATCGCCGAGGTTTGCCCGGCGATGCTGGCGAGGGTCTCAGCCAGGAGTGCAGGCCGGCTGTAGGCCGGAATACCAAAGGTAATCAGCGGAGGGGGGGCGCTCATCGGTTGGAGGCGAGCGAGGTGTGCACGGCGGCGAACGCTTCGCCGACGCTGATGCGGCGTACGCAGAGGTTTTTATAAGAATCACCGGGCGAACATTCCGCAGGGCAGACACAGGCTGCGGCGCACGGTTGGCTCGCTTGGAGAATTTGGTGGTGCGAGCCGACGGGGCCCCAGACGGTGATGTTTTGAGCACCGACTAGCGCGACGACGCGCGTGCCCACCGCGGCCGCGACATGCATCGGGCCGCTGTCATGACACAGCATGAGATCGAAGTGGGTGGCGAGGGCGGCAAATTGGCCGATGGGTAAGGCGCGCTCGATCACGACTAGGTGCGACTTGGCGGCCGCGCGGATGTCGTCGAGTAATGCGCGTTCAGCCGGGCCGCCAATGAGAAAAATCTGGACGTTAAGTTCGTCTTGGAGGCGGTCGCAGAGTGCGGCGAAATTTTCCGCAGGCCAGACGCGATAAGGACTGCGGCTACCCGGGTGCAGCAGAATTTTGCGCGTATGCGCCTGGGGTGGACCGACAAGCGAGGTGATAGCAGCGAGATCGCCCGGACGCGGGACCAAACGAGCTTCACGAGTGACTATCGGTACCCCCGCGCTGGCGAGCATCGCTAGATAAGTCTCCGTGATGTGGCGAGAGCTGTAATCGATCGAACGCACAAAGGTCGTGTGCGTGTAAAGCAGGGCAAAATGGCGGGGAACGTTCTCCAGATGAAAGACGTGGCGTTCGTTAGCCCCAGTCAAACGAGAGATGAGCGCAGTTTTATCGGTGTTATCTAAATCAAAGACATGAGTGAAACGGGCGCGTCGGAGGGTGCGCAGAAATTTGGGCCAACTCGTAAGTTTAGCAGGCAGAGCGATCACACCGGTTAGGTCGGGGTTGAGCGCCAACAGCGCCGTATAGGCGGGCTCCGTGAGTACGCCGATACGAGCCTCAGGCCAGTGCAGGCGAAGATTGCACAGGAAGGAGCCGAGCAGGGCGATATCGCCGAGGTAACGCCGGCGGATGACTAAGATGTGCGGACGGACCGGCATGCAGTTTTTTTTCGGATTGGCGCGAGTGCGCAAGAAGCGGTAACTCCCCCTTCACCGCAATGCAATATCACCCGCCTGCTTGGTTACCCCCTTCAGAAAATGGCAAACGTACCGATTATTACGCCCACCTACGCGGCGAAGTCATCGAGGCGATCCCAGAGGGGTGCGAAACCATTTTGGACGTGGGCTGCGGTAAAGGTACCCTAGGGCGTTGGCTCAAAGAACAGCCCGGGGTCAAAACCGTTTACGGAGCCGAGCTATTTGCGGTGGCAGGCGAAGAGGCGCGGCGCTGGTTAGATGAGGTGGTAGTGGGAAACATCGAGCAGCTCGCCTTACCCTTTCCGGCAGGCTCGGTGGATTGCGTCATCTGCGCGGATGTGTTGGAGCATACGGCTGATCCTTGGGCGGTGGTGGCTAAACTGAAAACGTTGCTCAAGCCCGAGGGCTGCATCGTGGCCAGTATTCCCAACGTGGGCTTTCACCGCAATATTCGTAAAATGATGCGCGGAGAATGGCGCTACACTCAAGAAGGTCTGCTGGATCGCACCCACCTAAGATTTTTTACGTTGGAAACAATCGAGGAGTTGTTTGCGAGTAGCGGTCTAAAAATTGAGCGCGTCTTTAAGAAAGTCGATGCGGGCTGGAACGTGCGGATTTTAAACGCCCTGAGCTTCGGTTATCTAAAAAACACGCTCTACTTGCACTACATCGTGCGCGCGCGTCGATGAACCCACACGGGTTTAATACTAGGTAAGTGACCGGGAGACAAAGCCGTACAAGGTCGCTAGCGATGCTGCGGGCGTGCGATCTTCGGTGCTCAACACGAGTGAGGTTTCACCGGCGAGTGGGCGCTCGAAGGCTGAATCGCGGCCGGTGAACCCAGTGAGTTGGCCAGCCGCGGCGCGCGCGTAAAGACCCTTAGGATCGCGCTGCGCACAGGTGGCGTAAGAAGCATCGATGTAAACCTCGATCAGCTCTTGCGCGGAGATGATGTCGCGAGCCAAGGCGCGATGCGCCCGCAAAGGAGTGATAAAAGAACAGATTGTGATCACCCCGGCGGACGAAAAAAGTTTGGCGAGTTCGGCAGCGCGGCGGATGTTTTCGGTGCGGTCTTTTTCAGAAAAACCAAGGTCGCGGTTCAGTCCACGCCGCAGGACATCGCCGTCTAGGATTTGGGTTAAGTAATTTTCCTCGCGCAACCGGTGTTCGAGCGCCTCGCCTAAGGTGCTTTTGCCTGCGCCCGATAGCCCGTAAAGCCAGATGACCTTGCCTGACGTGCGCCGCGGCGCATACGTTGGCGCGGAATTAATAGTGGGTGCAGCAAGTGACACGTTAGAATTGGAGACGATGGAGATTTTGCGCGGTTTCAATAGTAGCTCGGTCAGGGCACGAGATACTTGGCCTAAACACGCCCGCATTAAGGCCTGAATGGTTCCTCGTAACTATCTAAGCAAGTCAGACATTAGTGTCATGCTCATTGGTTGTTGTGGTTTCGTTTGAGGAAAACGCAACGTCGACTTGATTGGGTCGACGTCGATTACGGGTGGCGCTCTTGGTTAATTCAAGGTTGGGCCTTGATTCTTTTTCGTCGGTGGGAATTCAGCCTCTGGTAAGGCATCCAATTTCATCGTGCGGATTACCACTGGGAGAGATTTTACGCGCGGTGGGGTGGCGATGAGAACTTGGCGATCGTCTTTGGACAATTCGGCCAGGTCGCCCCCTTCGAAATAGACGAGGGCCTTGAGGGCATGGACGGGCGAAAAATGAGGCCGATACATTTGTTCGGCGGCTGCTAGGCCGATTTCAATTTTAACGCCGGCGCGTAGCATGGCGGCAATATCTTGGTAGTCCTTTTTTTCGGACCTTTGGAGTATCACTTTGAGCTTGGTGGCCATGAGGTCATCCAAGGATGCGACGGCGGTTACGCCATCTTGTGTGATTTCGGGCGTCCCAACCCGGCCGAAGTCCAAGCCCCCAAAGAACGATAGCTTCACGCCGGAATAGGTTTGGACTTCGAACGTGTTCTTGTGCTGTTGGATTGGGTCCGAATCGAGCAGGAAGGGGAGACGGCTTCGCAGCTCGTCCGGGTCTACTGGTCGTGAAGTGAAGAAGTAGAAATCGACGGAATAGCGGTGTCCCAAGCGCAGAGCGATAGCGGTGCCCCCGTAAAGAATGTAGCCAATCTCTTGGATGGGGGCTAGCTGCTGCCAGAGGTGGCGTTGTACGGAGGGGAGGATTTCGAGCCGGGGGGTGAAATTTTTCATGGGATTACTCGGACTGGCTCTGGCGGAATAAGACCGTCGGCCGTCAGTCCGAGCCGGTAGTGCCAATAGTGCCAAGAATGCGAACAGAATTGGCCGGCTTCAGCACGAACGAGGACATCTTTGAGATATTCCTCACCGAGTGCGTCGGTTAAAGTGGCAATTTCAGCGAGACTTCCTCGGTTCATCGTTTGTGCGACGATTCGAGTCGGATATTTTAGTGCTTCATCGGGTGTTTTCCACCAGATGTGCCTTGCGGCCATGCCCTTTAACAGGGCCACAGTAGGTTCGTCCTGATGGGGAAGTAGGCGGTCTGTTTTCATAATTAAACTAGTATGCCGAAAAGTTAGGGGAGATAACTAAGGCAGAACGAAGGTGTTAGTTTAAGGGCCTTGCTGCCGATCGTACAGGGAGCGGTAAAGCGGCTGGTTCGCGTGGAGTTCGGCGTGGGTGCCAGCGGCGACGATTTCACCTTGGTCGAAAACGAGGATTTTCGTCGCGTCCCGAATGGTAGAAAAACGATGAGCGATGATAAGCACCGTTTTGCCGACGACCAATTTTTTGAGGGCGAGCTGAATGGCGGCTTCACTCTCGCCGTCAAGGGCGCTGGTGGCTTCGTCAAGGATTAGGATCGGTGCGTTGCGCAGGAAGGCGCGAGCGAGCGCGATGCGCTGGCGCTGGCCACCGGATACGAGGGCGCCGCGTTCGCCGACCCTCGTGTCGTAACCTTGGGGTAGTGCGGTGATGAAATCATGGGCGTAGGCGTCGCGCGCAGATTGCTCGACTTCTGCGCGGGTGGCGTCGGCCCGACCAATTAAGAGGTTATTAAGAATCGTGTCGTTAAAAAGTACGGGTTCTTGGGAAACGACCGCAATATGACGGCGAAGATCGGAGAGTTTAAGGGCACGCGTATCGATCCCATCGATCGTAATGATGCCGCCGGTGGCATCGTAAAAACGCGGAACGAGATTGGCGAAGGTGGACTTGCCGGCGCCGCTTGGACCCACGAGCGCGCAGATCGTGCCGGCAGGAATGGTGACCGAGACTTCACGCAAGACCAGCGCACCCGTCTGATAGGCAAAGTTGACGTGGTGGAAGGCGAGTTCGCCGCGGAGGCGGGTCACTTTGATGGGGTTGGCGGGATCGGCGATGGCAACACGGGCGTGCAGAATCTCCTCGATCCGGTTGAGTGAGGCCGAGCCTTTGGTGAGCTGGCCGTGGATGCCGCCCAGTTTTTTCATCGGCTCGTAGCACACAAACAGAGCGCCAAGAATAGAGACGAAAACCGCCAGCGTTAAGCCGGCGTAGTAGGCGTAATAAAGCGAGAAGGCGATGCCCAGGGATGCGATCACCTCAATCGAGGGAGAAAGCACCTGCGAATATTTTACGACTTTAAGTTGGATGCGAAACAGGTGGCGAGTGGTGGCTTGAAAGATGCCGATTTCTTTTTCTTCAAGGCCGAAGGCTCGCACTTCGCGGGCGGCCGAGAAATTTTGACTAGCCAAGTCAGAGATGTCGCCCAGCAGGCGTTGGTTTTCCTCCGCCCGGCGCAGGAGTTTTTTGCCGATGAAACGCACCGGAAAAACGCTGAGGGGCACAACGGCGAGCGAGGCCAGAAATAGGCCTACGCCATCGTTTTTCAATGCGGTCATGGCTAGGAAATAAACTGCGCCGATAAGGGTAATAGGCTGAATAACTAGGTCGCTAGCGCTACTGGTGATGGTTTGCTGGACGACCTGCGTGTCCGAGGTCAGGCGCGAAAGCAGATCGCCGCTGCGATTACGCCCAAAATAACTTAAAGATAGGTGTTGGAGCTTGCGGTAAAGTTCTACGCGCAAGGCTTCAAGTACCCCGATCCCGCAATAGCTCATGATGTAATTATTAAGAAAGCCACTGGTGGCTCGGATCAGAAAAATCAACGGTATCAATAGCGCATAACCGATGATTTCACGTACTGAGAGCGTGCGTCCGGCGCGGATACGTTCTTTGGAGGCGAGTTGTTCTTCCGCTGATGGTGGGGTGAGCGCGGTCGTTAAGTGAGGGGAAGAGGAGGGCTTGGCTCTAAGCAGAGGTGCGCTGGCGGGTTGCCCCGCATCATCAGTGAAAATTTTCGGAAATACTTCGTTGATCACCTTGGGCAATCCATACCCGTAAACGAGTCCGCTCACTGCGCCACAGGCGAGTGCGAGCGAGAGCGCCCAGCGCCGCCCCTTGAGGTATTTTAAATAGGGTATAAAGCGTTTGATCATGGAGCGGGATAAATAAGCGGGATCGCCTGACGGCCATGACGACGGTAGCGCTTGAAATCTGAATCTAGGGTGAAGATACATGCGCGGTCATGGAGCTCGCTCAGGCGCACCAAGCTGGCGTCGGCTAGCGACATGGGCACGTCTTGATGTTTAGCCATAAGCCGAGCCACGGCGGCAAGATGGTCGTCAAGCTTGAAGGCCAATCGGATCAAGTCTTCCTGCATCATAGTGAGCAGAGTAGGCACACCCTGGCGGGCGGATGTAAGCAGAAAAAGGCTCTCTGAGACTACGGCTTCACTGGTCAGAAATGGCGGTTCCAATACTTTGAGCTGGTCGATTACCCAGGGATGCTGGGCGTCGCGTTGATCGATGATCGCGACCAACGGACCGGTATCAATGATTACGGGATTTCCCATAACCGGCCAGATGTTTGGGGTTCGTGGAGAGATCACCCGGGCCTGAGGCGGCCCCAATCAGATGTTTCGCCCGCTCGTAAAAAGAGCCGACGGTTGCCTCGGTCTGACCTCGGGAAAAAGCTTCGCGTAAAATCGCTGATTTGGTGGTGCGTCGCCTCACTGCTTCGGCTTCCAGTCGGCGGTGTAACGCTGGTGGAATTTTGACGGTGACTGTGGGCATATATTCTAGATATTACCAACTTGGCAGAGTGTCAATACGCAGGCTGCTCAAGGTTGCATTCAGTCTTTGGACGAACGCACGTCGAGCGCGTCTCGGAGGCCATCACCAAGGAAATTTAGGGAAAATAGCGTAAGGGAAAAAACCCCCCCTGGGAACACCAGCAGCCACCAGAATTCTTCCATTTTTTCTGCGCCGTCTTTGATCAGCACGCCCCATGAGCTCATAGGCGGTTGCACGCCGAGCCCAAGGAAACTAAGAAACGCTTCTAGAAGCATGACCGCTGGAATCGTCAGCGTGGTGTAAACAATGATCGGACCCAAAATATTGGGAATCATATGCCGAAAAATGATCCGGCGTTTACCCAGGCCAAGCGCACGCGCGGCCTCAATGTATTCCATCTTTTTGATCGAGATGATCTGGCCGCGTACAATGCGCGCCATCGTGAGCCACTCAACTGCGCCGATGGCGAAGAAAAGCAGGAAAATATTTCGCCCGAAAAACACCATCAGTAGGATCACGAAAATCGTGAAGGGCAGGGCATACATGATGTCGACGATACGCATCATCACAGCGTCGATTTTTCCACCAAAGAAGCCGGCCACGGCACCGTAGGTCACGCCGATCGCCAAGGCTACAAACGTTGCGACCAGACCGACCATCATCGAAATGCGTCCGCCAAATAAAATGCGCGAAAATAGATCGCGGCCCAACGTGTCCGTGCCGAGCCAATGCGCCGCACTGGGGCCGGCCGCACCGAGGTCGAGGTTTTGATCCTGGTAAGACTGGGCGAAGAACGGTCCGAAGGCGCAGAGTAGGGCCAGTGTCAGCAAACTGACACCCCCACAGACGGCTAGTTTATTTTTGCGCAGTCGTGACCAGGCATCATGCCAAAGTGAATTACCCGTTTCAATTTGCTCGGGCGTAATTACGGCGGAGGGGAGCGTCGTGGGGCTCATTCAAATTTGAGTTTCGGGTTGAGCCAGATTTGGACCACGTCGACCACCAAGTTGAGCACAACGATCAGCGAGGCGTAAAGAATGACGGTTCCAAGTACTAGCGTGTAGTCTCGGTTGAAGGCGCTGTTGACGAATTCACGTCCCAGGCCGGGGATTTGGAAGATCGTCTCAATCACGAACGAACCGGTGAGAATACCGGCTATCCCGGGCCCGAGAAAAGAAACGACCGGCAACAGCCCGCCGCGCAAGGCGTGCTTAAAGACGACCCGGGTTTCGCTCGCGCCTTTGGCCCGAGCGGTGCGGATGTAGTCTTGATTGAGCACTTCAAGCATCCCGCCGCGGGTTAGCCGCGCGATATAGGCGGCGTAGACACAGCCCAAGGTGAGGCAGGGTAAAATGCGATCAGTCGGGCCGTACCAACCCGAGGCGTTCAGCCACTGAAAGCGAATGGCGAAGGTAAGTACGAGGATCGGTCCCAGTACAAAAGTAGGCACGCAGATGCCGACCATCGCTACGGAAGAGCAGATATAATCGAGCCAACTATTGCGCTTCACGGCCGCCAGGGTGCCCAGCGTGATCCCGATTGTAAGGGCGACGACCAGTGAGATAAATCCGAGTTCGAGCGAGGTAGGTAGTTTGTCGCCGATAATCTCATTAACCGTGCGATTCGGATACTTGAATGACGGACCGAGGTCGCCGCGCAGGAGGCTACCCATATAATCAAAATACTGCTGGTACAGAGGCTTGTTAAGACCGTAGTGGGCCTCAAGGTTACGCAAAATTTCCGGAGTCACGGCTTTTTCCGCGGTGAACGGTCCGCCTGGAACGAAGCGGATCATAAAAAACGTCGCCGTGATAATGATCCAAAGCACCGGAATGATCTGGAGCAGGCGGCGGAAGGTGAAACGGAGCATGGTGCGACGTGTGGCGTAGGACTAAAGACCTGAAGACAGAAGGCGGGGTGTATCGATGGCAAGCGCGCGGCAGGTCGGCCAAAACCTAGTAAGCCGACCCCCAGAGGTTCTGGCGGTAGTCGTTACCGGCAGAACCCGGCTCAGTTTTCGAGGTAAAGGTATTTGTAGGGATGGTTGTCCAAGAGCGTAGGGTAGTAGCCCTTCAACCGGGGACTGACGGCATGAACTTTGGTGTAAAAATAAATGGGAATAACCGGCATTTCCTCGATGAGAATGGCATCCATTTTTTGGTAGATTTCGTACCGCTCGGTATCGTTCTTCGCGGTAAGGGCGGATTGGAAGAGACGGTCGTAGTCGGCATTAGACCAGAGGGTGTCGTTGTTGCCGTTGCCGGTGGTCCAAATTTCTAAGAATACGTGTGGATCGACATAGTCGGCAATCCAGCCAGCGCGTTGCAGGGTGTAATCTTTGGTTACATGCTGGGTGTTTAAGTAAACTTTCCACTCCTCATTGCGGAGCGTGATTTCGACGCCTAGATTTTTACGCCACATTTGCTGGATGGCCTCTGCAATGGCTCGGTGGTTGGCCTGGGTGTTATAAAGGAGCTCAATGGGCGGGCAGCCCTTGCCCTCAGGGTAGCCAGCTTCGGCGAGGAGCTGTTTGGCGAGGGCGAGATCTCCCGTCAGTTTGGCGCGCGGGACGTACCCGGCGGTGCCGGGGTAGCTTACGCTATAAGCAGGCGTTTCGCCGCCTCGGGTGATATTTTTAATGAGACTCTCACGGTCAATGGCGAGGGCTAGAGCGCGGCGCACGCGCTTATCGGTGAGAGGAGCGCGGGTGACATTACAGCGATAAAAATAGACCCCAAGCCAGGGGTCGATCTTAAGGGCTTCCGGCCGTTCCTTGCGGTAGGTATCAATTTTATTGGCCGGTAATTCATTGGTCATGTCGAGCTGGCCCGTGCGGAACATTCGTTCCTCGGTGCCGAGGTCCTCGGTGGGAAAAAATTCGATCGCATCGAGTTTCACGATGGCCGCATCCCAATAGTAAGGGTTGCGCACCACTGTGATTTTTTGCTGCGGGGCCCATTCTTTAAGCTGGAACGGTCCGCTGCTAACGTGGTTGCCCGTGCGGGTCCAGCCAGTGCGCTTTTCGTCGAGCTTACCGAATTTTTTTACAACATGCGTGGGGATGATCGTCCACGCGTAGTGGCTGGCGATGATCTTCAACAGGTAGGGCGTGGGCGACTTGAGCGTAATCTGAAGCGTGCGTTCATCGAGGGCCTTGAAACCGGTTTTAGAGAAATCGGTGAGAGTCCCCTTGGTGTAATCTTCCGCTCCCACGGCGAACCAAAGCAGGTAGGAGTATTCCGCGCCGAGACCAGGCGAGAGCATGCGCTGGTAGGATTCCACGGCTTGAGCCGCAGTGATCGGCGTACCGTCGGACCATTTTGCGTTGGCGCGCAAGTAAAAGGTATAGACGATTCCGTCGTTCGATATTTCCCAGCGGTCGGCCAATCCAGCAATCGGGTGCAAGTCTTTCGGGTCCTCGGTGACGAGACCTTCGAAGAGCGCCATCATGAGCTTATGCTCAGGCACACCGGTGACCGTCTGCGGGTCGAGATCTTGCGGTTCGGCGCCGTTGCCGACACGCCAAATTTGCGGGGTGGGTGCGCTCGCCGCGGCCGTGACTGTTTTAGCTGCCGCAGGCCCGCTAGATTCTTTTTTTCCGCAGGCGCTCAACAATACGCTTAATAGCAGTAGGCTAAGAAAGCCCACGCCAGGTCGAGCCAGCGCGGCAGAGCGGAACGGGTTTAATAAAGAGGAACCGAGGGGGCAGTCGGAATTGAGCATTTGCTGATGAGAGCATGACCCGGGCCGAGAGCAAGCGGCGGCAGGCTTGAAATTGTCTTAAGCTTCGGTGTTGGTTGAATCTAGTTTTACGCCCTCTTTAGCTGATCCTAAGCCCCTATGCACCTTAATCGCTCCTGCCTCACACTCGTTCTCGTCGTTTTTTTAAACACGTCAGTTCAAGCGGCGGAGCCCAAGCCGCTTGAGGATGCGTTGAAGGCGCAGGGCAACGTTGAGCCAAAAATCGTGCGCCTCACGCCCGAGCAGGAAGCCGCGATTTTGAAAGACGTAAAAGTACCGGAAGGTTTCGACGTTACACTCTTTTCTAATGCATCGGCGGCAAATTATCCGGTCTTTGTGGCGGCAGCCCCCAACGGCGATCTATACGTCTCAAGTGATGGCAACGGCTCGCTCGGTCGCGATCCCCACCGCGGGCGTATCTTGCGCCTCCGCGACACGGACGGCGATGGACGCGCTGATCAAGTGACTGTTTTCGTTAAAGATATCGATTCACCCCGTGGTCTCGTTTGGGACCACGACCGGCTCTACGTCGTCCATCCCCCGCACGTAAGCGTATTCATAGACCGCGACGGCGACGGTGTAGCCGAGGAATCAAAAATTCTTATCAAGGACATCGCCTTTGGTTTTGCCGACCGCCCCGCGGATCACACCACCAATGGCCTGAGCCTCGGTATTGACGGCTGGCTCTACGTCGCCGGTGGCGATTTCGGTTACATGAAAGCTGTCGGCACCGACGGGCGTACGGTGCAGCACCGCGGCGGCGGCGTGACGCGCTTTCGCCCGGATGGCACCGGTCTCGAGATTTTTAGCCGAGGAACGCGTAACATCGTCGAAGTCGCCGTGGGGCCACTGATGAACATATTCGCCCGAGACAACACCAACGACGGCGGTGGCTGGGATATCCGCTTCGAAAATTTCACCGGTCTCGAGCATCACGGTTATCCGTACCTTTATAAGAATTTTGGACCGGAGCATGTAAAACCGTTAGCCGATTACGGCGGCGGCGCGGGTTGCGGCGCGCTGTTTCTTGATGAACCTGGTTTCGGGAAATGGAACGGCCCCCTAACCTGCGACTGGGGCACGGGCGCACTTTGGCATCAATCAGTTGCACCCCTCGGGGCGAGCTACGTCGAAACAGCGCCACCAGAGAAATTTGTGGCAATGACACGGCCGACGGACGCCGATGCCGATGCTTTGAGCCACGTTTACCAAGCCAGTTGGAAAGGTG
>Ga0136642_1000155_pt1 | contig 40686 bp, 32 predicted proteins | sample LowCatLa1302831Y_FD_115313 | JGI IMG/M metagenome (GOLD analysis project Ga0136642, IMG submission 115313) | Freshwater microbial communities from Lower Cathedral Lake, Yosemite National Park, California, USA - 13028-31Y | ecosystem: Environmental > Aquatic > Freshwater > Lake ... | reverse complement strand
GACAAAACTTAGCACAGTATCCACACCCGGTCAAAGGAATTAATGGAAAGGTTTGAAATGTGAGCACCGGATGGCACTCTGACTGGAGTATTCCGTGGCATCCACCTGGCTTTGGCTCGGCTGGCCGGGCAAATATCTGATGAGCTTTTCTTGGATTGGAAATGTGCTGCGCGTCACACACGGCAGCCGGCAGTTGGTGGTTAAGCGAGGTGACAATCGAATGTGCCTAAGCAGAATGTCCCTCACACATTGGCCAGCACTTTCCGCCTTATAGACTGACGTTGCGGGCAATCGCCGGTACATACGAACTGGTCACCCTGCGTCTGCAGGCGAAGGTTCAGAACGTGGATATTGATGCGGCTCTACAATTCGACTCAAAACTTCCTTAAAAAAGTAACTCGAGCTTTGTCTCGAGTCCAAATTGTTTTGGCTTTCACCCTCATTGCGGCCCTAACGGGATTGATGGGTGGAAGTGCGGGTGCGTTGTTAACAGGACCAAGCATGTCCCTCACCCTTTCTATACCTGTCGGGGGTGCTTCAGTGACCTTGCCGTTGATTGGTACAAGCGGTGGCACCACTATTTCTTGGGGCGACGCAAACAGTTGTGGCTCGGTTACGGTCGCCTCTGCGAGTGATTTGACCTGCGCCTACACCAACAGTGGGGTGAGTCCGGCGGTTGAACACGTAACAATTCTCGCTCCGGACACGGTAACCGGCTTCGGAAAGGTCAGGTGGACGGGCGCCAATACCATCACTGGCGTTACGGCTTGGAGTGGGTGGACTTCGCTGAGTAATGCATTCTTTGGTGCGACCCAACTATCGGTTGTACCGTCGACTTTACCTTCAACTGTCACCGATATCAGCTCCATGTTTTCCTATGCGACTTCCTTTAACGCGAATATTTCCTCTTGGGTTACATCGAATGTGACCTCCATGAAGTTTACGTTTACAGGTGCGACCGCATTTAACCAAAACGTATCCTCGTGGGACCTATCAAAAGTAACAGATCTCAGTTACCTGTTTTATGGTGCGACGGCATTTAACAATGGAGACAACGCCAATGATGGCACCGCGCCCCTTAGCTGGTCAGCGATAGGCGCAACGTCGGGAGTGAGCCTCGCCTTTGCTTTTTCCGGGGCCACCGCTTTTAACCAATCGATTAATTCGTGGAGTACGTCGAACATCAATAACATGGCAGACCTGTTTGCCGGCGCGACGGCTTTTAACAATGGGGGCACTAGTAATAGTGGGGTCAATCCGATTACTTGGACAGCCCTAGGAAAGGCGACTGGGGTCTATCTCGGATCGATGTTTAGCAATGCGACCGCATTTAACCAAAGCGTCAGCACTTGGGATGTTTCCCGTGCGTGCTCTTTTACATCCATGTTTGCAAATGCAACCGCTTTTAACAACGGAGACCGAAGCAATGATGGAACCGCTCCGCTCAGTTGGGCGGTTCTGGGTGCAAATCAGAATACCCTCCCTGGGTGTTTTTCGGCTGGCTCAGCTTCAAGCATGTTCTATAACGCGACCTCGTTTAACCAAGATGTGAGCTCTTGGGGCATTGCGTGGCTGAATGACATGACATCGATGTTCCAAGGTGCAACCTTATTTTCAACGGTGAACTACAGCAAACTACTCAATGGCTGGGCCTCCGAGAGCAGTATTCCCTTTGCCGTGGGGTTGAATGTCAGTTCACATTACGACAGTACCGCTGCTTCAGCGAGGACGCTTTTGACAACAACCTACGGCTGGTACTTCACCGACCTTGGTTTACCGGTGCCCACGCTCAGTCAACCTGGAGCTCCGACGTTGGCAGCGCAATCCTCGACTTCGATTAGCGTCACCTTGGCCACCGTTCCAAACGCCTCCTCGTATACGGTCTACACCTATTCCGACTCAAGCCTCACTGCACTTGTTGGTTCTTCCCACACCAACTTCACGAGCGGGAGTACCATCACTGGCCTCTCCGCCCACACTCAGTACTGGGTCACTGTCGTGGCTGTAGGCAACGGTACAGCGTATTCAAATGGAAGCCCATCTATAGCTGCCAGCATCACAACACTCGCGACTCCAACAATGTACGTAGTGGCGTATAGGGTCAACGGCGGTACTGGGTCAGTGCCGACAGGTGGCTCGTACCCGTCAGGCGCTACTGTGAGTCTTTCATTTAGCCCCCTGCCAACCCCAGCCTCCGGAAAAGCCTTTGTGGGCTGGGCCACCTCCGCCACCGGAACTGTCGCCTATACCCAAGCTGGTACTTTTACCTTCACGATGCCTGCGGCTGCGGTAACCCTGTACGCGATCTACGCCGCGAAGTACGCCGTTACGTATAACGGGAATGGGAAGACGAGCGGGTCCGTTCCTAACACAACCTCCTACGTGACAGGGCAGACCGTGACGGTGTCCTACAGTTCCCCGCCATTGCGAACGAACTACCAGTTCGCCGGCTGGGCCACCTCGGCTTCGGGAGCAGCAACGTACACGGCCATTGGGACCCAAACATTCATCATGGGTACCGCCGCAATAACTCTTTACGCCGCCTGGGTTGCCAACAACTCGGCTACCACCGTGAACTTCAATGCCAACGGGGGTAGTGGAACTATGACTACCGAGCGTTTTGTAGCGAGTACTAGCAAGACCTTAACTGCGAACACATTTTCTCGTTCTGGCTACAACTTCCTCGGCTGGGCGACGAGTTCTACCGGGCCAGTCCTCTTTTCAAATAGCGCGTCGGTTCATGTCGTCATTACGCTCACCCTCTATGCCGTTTGGGGGGCAATCTCCACCGTCCACTTCAACGCCAACGGAGGGACCGGAACCATGGCGCCCCAAACCTTTACCAAAACGGTGGCGCAGACTCTCAGTTCAAATACGTTGGGAAATATTGGGCACACATTCCTGGGCTGGGCTGCTACCGCCGGCGGATCAGTGCTCTACACAAACGCTCAATCCGTTGTGTTCACTAGCGTGACACCAACATCACTCGTTCTCTACGCTGTCTGGAGTTAAACGGCAAAATAGGTGCCCTACAAAAGCACTTGAACGTGCCCATTTTTGCGACCTTGCCTACCGACCGTAATTTAGGAAAATTCGATGCCCGATATCGCAATCGGTAGGGCGTTCCAACCCGTGCCAATTCCTCCACCGTAGAGATACTCAAAGGCAATCTCATTATTTGGCCCTAGTCCGACCAGAATTGGACCAGATCCATTCGCTGCGTAGTCCAAAAGGTACGAATCTCCTGCCTGATACACGCTGGAGCAGATCGGACTCCAAATCGGTGGGACGTGGTTAAAGGTCCACGTCTCGCTGGCGGTCATTGCAGCCGAGTCAATTGCATATTTTCGGCCAACGCTAAACCCCCGTGAGTTTCCACTGGGATTGTGACCAAAACTCGCGTAGCCATCGTCAAACAAAATGAGCTCGTTATTTACCACCGAGACTGCATGCTGGCCAATTGGGGTGACGGTTCCCGGGGTGGGAGTGAGGGCAAAAGCACGGAGTGACGCAAATTCGTACCACTGCTTTTGAACGTCACCAAGAATCCACTTAATTGCTTTGGTTGTGTAGTCAACGGCAATAACAAAGTCTTCGCGACTTGAGATTATGAGAGCGTCCTGTTCAGGCCAGTAACACGCCGCATTATTGTGAAACCAATCAGCTCCGTTATAGGCACTCGGAATAAAGAGGCTCGGACTGTCCCCGCCGGCCGTCATCGCGTTCCCAATAATCTCAGAAAGGGAAAAGGTTTCGAGAATATTACCGGCCGTGTCAACTTCCACAATTGTTGATTCGGTGTACTCGGACGTATTCACCTCTAGGAGTAGGCCGGTCTTACCAAAGTCAATATTGTGGTGCTGGATGTAATTTACGTATCCCGTGTTGGATATCTGAAGACTCGAGTAATCCTTGACCAGTGTCGAGGTACCATCAAGTTCATTGCGCCAGAGCTGAGATCCGAGCGCTACATAAAAACTATTCTCAAAGAATGTCGACGCTTGGGTCGCGGAACCATATTGGGTTCCGAACCAGCGAACCTCACCGTCAGTGTCAATTACTACAGGAGACCTTCCTAACACCCATTCCTTAATCATGAAATAGCTGTAGCCCAGTGGAACCGCACTGTTTCTCGGCGTGGTCACCGTTGGGCTTGTGTAGAGCCCGCCGTCATCTCTCCAAGGGTTAGTGGTAATTGTCAGAGTCAGAGAGTTCGACACTGTTCCGTTAAGAACAGTAATTTCCACCTGGTTCGTGGTGGTCATTGGCGAAGCGTATAGTCCGAACACCGGCACCGTGACCAGACCGTTACTAAAATCGAGAACGCCGCGTGACTGCAAGTTTGCCTTGGTGAAAGTGGCGGAAATCGGCGTCGTCGATGATCCCGATTTTGGAATAATTGAAAAAGACACCGAGGTCAAGGAACTAACCGCGACATCTTGAATAGTTACTGTGGCAATGAAAGCCGACAGTCCACTCAGTGCGTATCCCTTAATAGACGGGGTTCGACTGATTGTTTGCGGGCCTGCCTTAAGAGCCCTATCGCGCCCTCCGGCTTGTACCAATAGTGCCGTCGGCACGAAACTTGCAGCCCCTAGGAACGATCGGCGTGAAAAGGGTTTCATTACCTTGCCTTCGTCTTGATGTTCACTAATACCTCAGGAGAATTCACGGTCCCGTCAGTAGTCACAACGTGGACGACGAATGTTGTCGACTTAGGGAGTCTCGTGAACGAGCACATGGCAGTGCTCACCATTTTTGCTCGAACCAATACTGAGCGATAGCCCTGCCGACGGAATAGCGTGCAGGTCGCTTCGCGGGCGAACGCCGGTGTAGCCCAACGTATCGTTATCGAGTTCGCAGTGGCCGACGAGACCCGTTGGGTAATTGAAAGGTGAGCCGCGAACGCGGAAGCAGGCATCTCAACGATATTTTTCGCACCCGAATTCGCAATGAAGAGATTCCCCGCCAAATCAAAAGCTATTCCCTGCGGGCGCACTAGGCCTTGAGCGATTGGCACGAAGGAGCCGCTGAGACTCTGTCGATAAACAATTCCCGTGCCGTAATCGCTCACGACGAGTGATCCATTTGGCGTAAGAGCTATCCCGTCGGGACAGACCATATTTCGGGCAAGAATGGTCTCTTGAGCCCCCGCAACCGTCAACTGAATCAATTTTCCATGACTACTGCCCGAGCCACAGTTCCCAATCACGAGCACGCCCGCTGACTTGATCGCCAGAGCTGTTGGGTTCGTCAGATCATTCACCAAGGTCGAGTTACCTCCAGTGATTGGTAGTTCCACAATTGTTCCGTTAGCTCCCGTGGCTACGAAAATGTTTCCATTTTGATCAGCGACGACTCCCGTGGCATTATCGATTGCGGAAATAGCGGTCACCCCACTCAAATCCTCCGAGAAAACCGTGTTGCCAGCAATGTTGGTGGGCTGTACTTCAAGCAGCTTATTCAAAGCAGTGTCATACGCCACTCCCGAACTATTGCCACCATCGTTCGCGAAATTTGTTGCCACCTGGGGGTTGGTCGCAAGATACTCCAACACTTGAGTAGGCCCGTGGTCGCGAGGGCCGTTCTGGAACGCAACGAAACGATTGCCCTGGGGATCAAACGCAACTCCCGTTGGCGTTCCGGGGTAACTAGCGACCGTTACGAATTGGTGGAAAAGGGCGGTCGCGGCCTTGGCCGTCACTGGAGGCAGCACAGCCAATAGCTGCCCCGGGATTAAAACCCCGAGGGCAAGCAAGGCGGCTGGCAATCTCTTTCGCATGAAGGTCAGTTTAACTATTCCCTCTTTCGAATCGGCTCACCCTCCCCGAATAGGTGGCGAGGGCACATAGATCCCAACGCACTTACTGCGAGTTCATTACCTGAGCCTCGCGCCTACTTGAGGGCCCCTTGGGCGAGCTTTATTGCCTGGCTCATGGCGTCAACGAACTTCTGGTACTGGGCGAGGTTTCCGCTACTCAGTGCCGATTGGGCATTGGCGTAATCCGTAGCGGCCGCCTGTAGATATTGAGCTGCGGTCTTTCCAACACCACCACCGCCCGAGTTGCCACCTCCGCCAGTAGACACGTTGGCGCCGAGTACCTGCGAAAGTGCGCCCGCTAAAGTCGGCGCAATTTGGACATCTTGGTTGTACACCGCTACCACGTAGCGCAACTGCGGGATGGGGTTAACCGACGAAGTAACGTAGAAGGGACGCACGTATAAAAGGCTGTTATCGAGCGGAACCATTACGTCCGCACCGAGGAGCACCTGAGATCCGTGTTGGTCATTCAGCGTGATGAGCGAGGATACGGCCGAATTCTGGTTGATCTCGGAGTCAGCGAGCGCAGGACCCGTGACCGTAGTGCCTCGAGGAGTTACGTAGAGGTGGAGTTGCCCGTAGTTGGAGGGATCTGAAGTTGCAATTAAAAATGCGGTCAGGCCTTGAACCGTCGAGGCGTTTCCGGCGGGTACGTAGGCCAAGGTCTCAGTCAGTTGCTGGGTGTTCGAACCAGGCAGAGTGGCCACCTGCACCAGTGGGCTCATCGCCGCCAAACCAGTGCCCGAGGAGTTTTGCAGCAGGCCCTGTGAGGCCGAACCAGCACCCGCTGAGGGCGAGAGCGTCCATCGGTCCGCCGCTGAGTAAAAGTTCCCCGCGTTAAGAATGTGGTAGCGACCCAAGAATCCAGCTTGAATAGTGAAGAGATCGGTCGGGTACCGCAGGTGCTGACGAAGTGTTACGGGCAGGTGACTCTGACTGGTGAACATCTTGGGAAAGGCCGCCTCGTAGGCCCTAATGATGGGGTCAGACGGGTCGGTGACATAAAAGGTCATCTGCCCGGTGTACGCATCAACGACGACTCGTACTGCAGCGCGAACGTAGTTGAAGCTACCCGGGAGACCACCTAGAGAGGTCCCCACCGTGTTGGCATTCTGAGAGTTGGGGTACTGATCCGTTGAGGTGTAGCCCGTCAGTACGTAGTCGAGTGAACCCTGGTTGATCACGGCGTAGGGCTGTGAGTCAAAGGTAAGGAATGGTGCGGCCTTCGTGACCATTGCTTGGACGTCACGGGTAAACAGGACACGTGAGTTCGGAGTGACCTGACTTGAGATGAGGAAATTGAAGTCACCCAAACGAAGTGCCAGCGCGGCGCGACTGAGGAAACTGCCAACCTTGACACCACCGTTGCCGTTGTAGTGAGACTCGACCTGCTGTCCAGCTTTAGATCCAGAGTTGACCTGGTAGTCAAATTCGGCTTGCTTGGAATTCGCCACCACCCAACCTGGGTCGTTAATACCAAAATAGATACCCGCTTGGTGGAGTACAGCCATGGTCGCAACCGAAGTCGGTGGAACATTACCCACAGCCCATACGGGGTTTCCACTGACCGTGTTGACTTGATTGGCTTCCAACACGGCCACGCCTTGACCGTGGGTGTATTGGAGGTGTTGGTTTACCCAACCTCGACTTGGTAAGTTCGCGGTGTTCAGCTGACGAGCACCGATCAAAACTGGTGTCACCTTCCCACCGATCATGTAGCGGTCGACACCCATTGAAGTGAAGGTGTAGTACGAGCGAACAGCCTGACGACGCTTGGCGGTGGCGAGTGAAATTTGTGGGCTGGGGTCCCAAAGGCGAATGTTGTTAATCGTGGGCTGGGCGGCGGCTAACTGAGTCGGGGTGATTTTCGTGGCGCCCGGGAAGGTCTTATTTGATACCCCGGTCAGGCCATACGCATCACGGGTGGCCTTGATGTTGTGTTGAATTGAAGCTGTCTCCAAGGATGCCTGGTTTGGGCTGACCTTGACCGCTTGCAAGATCGAGGGGTAGGCCACGCCAATAATTAGAGCCACGAAGGCCCACAGGCCCACCGCCACCACCGGCAGAGACCAGCCGCGTCGGCGAACATTTGCGAGCAAAATTAATGCTGAGCCAATTGAGAGAAAGAACAAAATTGTTAGGGCGGGAATGCGTGCGTGAATATCGGTGTAACCAGCACCCTCCACGTACCCGTTGGTGGAGGTAGCCAAATGCCACTTAGCCAGGAGGTAGCCCGCTGCCTTCAAAAGGGCAATGGCCGCGCCGAGTAACGAGAGGTGGATCTTTACCGAGGAGGAAACTACGGGCCAGCCCTTAGTGGAGCGGATACCGCCATTAAGGAGGTGAAACACGGCCGTAACGAGGATGGTTACGAAGAACGCGACTAGGAGCCACGTTGCGATGAAGCTTAAGAAGGGAAGAGTGAAGACGTAAAAACCAAGATTCTTGTGAAAGATCGGATCTACGCCAGCGAAGTGTTGCGGGTGCAAAAAGAGGAGGAGATTTTTCCACTGGCTCTGAGCGTTAAGACCAGCCAAGAAGCCGAGGAACAATGCGATAACGCCGTAGATACGTTTTGCGTAGGGCGTAACTGCATTCTGGAAACGCCGAGTCATCTCGTCTTCGGGCTCGAAGGAAAGATTCTTTGCGCGAAAGCGATGGGTCAACATCAAGTTGCCGAAAATCAACGCTGCGAATACGAGGCCGAAGATGGCTAGAAGTCCAAACTTGTAAATAAACAGCGAGCCAAAAACCGAGCCAAAGCCACCCTGGGAGAACCACATTTGATCGGTCCAAAAGACCGCCAGAGTCTTCAGTGAAGTGAAGAGAACGACGAGGAGAGCAATGCCGAGCCCGACCCACCCCCTTCTCGATAAACGACCGAGTCGGCGAGGGGCGGAAGACATGTCAGTAGGTGAGCGCACGGCTCAAGCCTAGGTGAGGATTCCTAGGGAAGTACCAGGCACGCGCAGCCCGCATGAACTGGCGGAAATGCTGAGCCGGAGGAGAAGGGCTGTCCGGCTCTCAGGGGGCCCTGCTCGGCGTTGTTCGCGCAGTCATCACAGGGTGCGTCACTCGGGGCGGCGTAGAAGGTGAGGTCACGGCCCTGGGAACCCGCAACAACTCCCGCATTGAAGGCTCGCCGAGCGGCGTCCACGCAGAGTCGTTCCACTCTGGCTCCGCGCCACTCCTTATAGACAGTGTTGGCACGTTCGGCTCCATCACCCCCCGTCTCGGCGAGGAGGCGCTTACGCAACGCGACCACAATTGTGACCGCCAAGTCCGTAGCGCATTCTTGAATTACGACCGAACTGGTTACCCCGGCGCCCACGCTCGTTTCATCGAGGACAAATTGGATACCCGCCTGAGCTGCCTCGAACAGGGCCTCATAGGCCGCATCGGCGTAGCGAGCTCGTTGAACACGCTCCTCTTCGAGTTCGTCAACAATGATTCCTTGTACATCACGGAGCCGATCCAGCATTACATTCTGGTCATCTTGCAGGGCGCGCTTTACTTTGCGGGTCAACATCGTCAGTGAGGGCTCTAGCGCATCATCACGTCGAACAAAAATTTCTTCAATTTCGGTGGTCGGTAAGGACTTCACCACAACACGCTTGGCGACAACCGCGGTTGCACCGCGCTCTTCGAGAGTGGCTTGGCGAAGCCGGGAAAAGATGTCATTCACAACGTCAGCGTCAATGACTTCACCTTCCTCGATGAACTGCTCTACGTCAGACTGAGGGGCCGGCGGGGGAACCATGTTGCGGTCCAGTTCGACCGTTTTACGCGGACGAACCCTCGCGGCGCTCTGCGCCTCTCTTTCGCCTTCAACTGGTGCCGTATTAGACCGTTCCGCGAGTTTGGCCCGCGAAGGTTCCAGGGTCGCCGTGGCGAGCGCCTCTTCTTCGCTGAGGTCAGGAATTGGAATTGTTCTTCTGAGTGCTTCGAGGGCCGCAATCTTTGCGGCTTCGTCGGAACCTTGGATATTTCCCAACACACCATCCATTTGCTCACGAACCGAAAGAATGAAGGTGGCGATGGTGTCGCGAGCGGTACGTAGCTGTTCAATTTGTAGGTGTAGGGCCTTGCGCTTTACGGCCATGTCATTTAAGACCTGACGCCGCGCCTCCTTACCCAACTCGACAATGGAGCGCGCTTGGTCCTGGGCGTGTTCAATCAGAGCTTCGCCGTTGAGTTTTCCTGAAGCGACCAATCGCTCAGCCGCCTCTCGGGCCTCACGTTCGAGCGTGTGAGCGGTGTTTTCAGCCTCCGAGACAATCATTGAAGCTCGCTCTTGAGCGTCAATCAATTGATCGGAGCTGCGCTGTTGTGCTTCCGAGAGTACGCGACCAGCCTCCTCGTGAGCGTTGCGCAAAATCTCGGCGGTCTTACCACCAATTCGCTCGACTAATTCGGCTTCGGAGAGGTCCTCGGGCTTGGCCGGGATAGGTAGCGGGGTGGGTTGGCGAAGTGCGCTCGCTAGCTGATCTTCGAGGTCACGTACCTGAGCCTCGTATCGTTGCAAGTCCTTGGCGACACCTTCGAGGTGCAGGCGAACTTCATTGGGGTCCACACCACCGCGTCGTACGGGGGTGAAGATGATTCGCGAGACGTCGGAAAATCCGCGCCTTCCTTGGGGTCCTCGCCGTTCATCCATTCTGTACAGATTAGGACCAAATGGTCCTAATTTTTTGCCGAAACGGGGCTGGAGAGGGGCCGAATTGGACCGCCCCCAATGGCCCGCAGAGCTCGCAGTGCCTCTTGCAGGGTGGTGACACCAATTATCTTCAATCCGGGTCGAGCGTTGGCCCGAGCCACCCCCACCTCAACCTGGGGCACAATGAAGTACTTGGCCCCGGTCGCGGAGACGGCGACCGTTTTTTCGGCGACTCCCCCTACATCCCCCACGTTGCCGTAGAGGTCCATGGTCCCCGAAACGGCAATTGGGGTGTGGCCCGTCAGCGAACCCGCGCTCAGTTTGTCAATCAGACTGAGTGTCATCGCCAGTCCCGCCGAGGGTCCACCAATGTAGTTCGTGTTAATTGTGAAGTGCGCCGGTAGTGGAGATCTGACGCCATCTTCTGAGCTCACACCAATATAGGAAGACCTCGCGATGACCTCTCCACCACAGCTATCACTACTTTGGCTCTTTGCGACCGCATTGGTCGTGAGGTGAACCATCGATGCACCCGACCAGCTCAGTGCGCCCTTGGCAGAAATCTTCACCTTTTTTACCTCAGCCGAGATCACCGTACTCGCCGGAAGTTTTGCGATTGCCTGGAGGAGAGTACATGCATTGGTGACCGGGGTGGAGTTCACGCTAATGAACTCATCACCAACGTGAATTCCGGCTTTGGCCGCTGGTGAATGACTAAAGACACCGGTGACAATGGCTCCACTGGGCCGCAAGGGGATCTTCCACCCGAGGGCCCGCAGCGCAGAAACTTCAGCCGCCTGTTTCGCATCTTGCATTTGCAGGAAGCCTTGGGCGTCGAGTTGATTTACCGGGATTCCCGGTTGCAACAATTCATGTATTGTCACGTATTCTTGGTGCGACTGAAATTGGCTGAGGAGCCAGCTCCAGACATTGAGTTGGGACAGATAGACGTCGACCAACATAATCTGGTCGGGGTGCTTGTTCGTCTGAAGAGAATCGACTTTGATCAATGGCGGGACGTTGGTCGCATTGCCTGGTGTAATTACGAACGTTGAGAGCTGCCAGTGTGAGAGACCAAAGATGAGCGCAATCACCGCCACCACAACCACCAGGGGGCGTCGCAGGTAACTTCGTGGTGTCAGCGCCTCAATCGCCATCTTTATTCTCGCCCACGGAACATCGAGTGGAGTGTGCTCATCTGCTCCAGGCACATCTGAAGTCCGCGAATTATGACTAGGTCCGGGCTCTCGGCGACCATGGTGTGCACCCCCGTCTGCCCCGAAAGGTACTCCCCTACTTGGCGCATTCCCGCCACTCCACCCACCAAGGTGACCCCGAGGTTGGCCACATCTTGTGAAAGATCCGGGGGCGTAATTCGAAAGCATTCCTGCATCATTTCCGCATTAGCCTTCATGACCTCCTGCACCGACTCATTTACCAAACTCGCATCAACTTCAATTTCTATTGGCGAACCCGAGTCAATGCTGCGTCCCGGCACCACTTCTCGCCGACCGTTGGTCGCGCCAAGGACGGACGAGAGGTTGTATTTCAGCGCTTCAATCATTGCGGGTGCCACGACCACATTGAACTGGTGACGAATCGCGTCGGCGATGGTTCGATTGATGTCTTCACCACCAATTCGGCGCGCGTCTTTCGTAACGATTCCGCCCAGGGAGATGATCGCAATTTCCGACGCGCCACCCCCGATTACCCCCACTGCGTTGCCAAGTGGCTCTTGAATAGGCAATTCCAAGCCAATCGCTGCCGCGAGTGGCGCTTCGATGAGAGTTACATCTTTCGCCCCCGCCTGGATGGCTGCTTGGCGCAGGGCTCGGCGTTCAATGGGTGTGGCCAGGGTTGGAATACTCATGACGACTCTGGCGCGTGACATCTTGGAGAGTCCTGCCCGATGGAAGAGTCCAAAGAGCAAACGGGCGGTGACGTCAAAGTCAACGGTCGTCCCCTGGGCCAAGGGCCGATACACAATAATTGGGCGCGCGGATCGTCCAATTAGATCGAGGGCGTTCGCCCCAACACTAAGCACCGAACCCTCATTGGTGTCGATAGCCACGAGCGTTGGTTCATCGAAAATAACCCCTTGTGAGGAGGTGGCGAGCCGGGTGCGCGACGTGCCGATATCAATTGCTACGTCTAGACCCATAGGTCAATGTTAGGAGTTTCCTCCCCTCCCACTAACCCTTGACACAATTGCCCACTTTGGCTCTATCTTGGAGGTGTGACCAGTAATCCCTTTGGCGAAATGTTTAATGACCTCTTTGCGATGATGGGCAAAGCGGGACCGGACGCGTGGTATTCCAACGCGCAGCAGATTGCCCTCTCGGTCGCTCGCGGAGAGGATGGAGACCCCAATCCCGCTCCCGCCGAACGCCAGCGGCTCGAAGAGCTCGCCCCCCTCATCGCTCGACACATTGAGGGCCTCTTTGCCGTCCTCGTGGACCCCCGAGTCGAAACGGTCACGCGAACCCAGCTGACCCAGGCAGCGCTCGAGCAGTGGAAGCCACTCCTAGAGCCCGGACTCGCACTATCGAGTGAGGCACTCGCCACCTCGGAGATGCCCCAAATTGCTGCTCTGGCAAGCACCCTTGGTCCGATGATGACTGGCTTTCAAATGGGTTCCATCGCTGGGCATTTTTCTGAGCAGGCTTGGTCTCTCGCAAGCTTGCCCTTGCCGCGCGCCGACGCGATTCGCCGTATTGCGGTAAATAACGTCGCCCGTTTTGCCGATGAGTGGTCCCTCGATCACCAAGCGGTGTTCACCTTCGCCCTGGCCCAAGAGATGGTCGCCAGCTTGGTGCTGACCCGTCAAGGAACGAGTGACGCCCTCCGGGCCCTTTTGGTCGACACCGTAAGAGAATCTGCCGCCCTCCAAGGTGGCTTGATTCACCGTATTCAAGAGATGATGCAAGAGGGAAATCCCGAAGAGTTGATGGCGAACCCCGAGTCCATGCTTCAAGGGATGGCGGTGCCCGGAGCTACTCCGGCTACCGACGCGCTCAACGCCGCCACGGGAGTGCTCTCCGCGTTCATTGAATTCAGTGCGTTGCGCATTACCGAGTCGATGTTTGGGCCCTCCCCCGCTTTAGCCGAGGCCTACCGCCGCCATTGTCTGAGTGACGCTCAGGCCGAGGCGGCCGCTAGTGCACTCTTTGGTATCGCCCCTCGCTCGCACTGGCACGAACAAGCAAATGATTTCGTGGACCACATTGCGAAGACGCACGGCATCGCCACCTTTGACGCTCTACTTCGCGTCGACGGATTGCCCTTAATCTCCGAACTCGGTGCACCCGAGGTGTGGGTTGAACGAGTAACTAACTCGCCCTTGGCCTAGTCCTCGGAATAGCCGAGGTTCCACTCCACGAGCAGGTTCTCGCGCTCGGCGTCACGGTTGACGCGGTCACGGTTGCGCCGGAACTGTGGGTCGTGGGGTGGCAAGAAGCGCAGGCGAGCATCAATACGGTCAACGAAGGATTGAATCTGCTCTTCGTCGCCAAAGACCATGCGGCACTCCCAGTGGGGTGCCACCGGTCCGAGGTAGACCACCTGGACGTGGCCAACGGGGTCAACCGGAACTACTGGTTCGGTGCTTTCGATCTGACTCACGAGACTCCTCAAAATTGCTCTTCCTATTGTACAAGATGTCATCCGACCGTTCTCAGGCTCTAGGGTGGCGGTGGTATGACATCAGGACTATTCGAATGCGTAATTAATGTCTCCGAGGGCCAACGCGGGCTCCTTTTGGCCCACTTCGAAGAGTTGGCCGGTGAGAGTTTGCGTGATCGCCACAGCGATGTGTTCCATAATCGCAGCGTTTTCACCCTGATACATCAACGAGAAGCCCTCCTGCGCGATGTTCGGACCCTCTTACACGCGGTCTACGCCGAACTCGACCTCCGGGCGCACGTCGGGGTGCACCCCCGATTTGGCGTTGCTGACGTCATTCCCTTCGTGGCGCTTGACCCCAGCGAAGCGCACGTGGCGGTCGAGCTACGCGACCTAGTGGCCCGCGAGATGGCCGAATCAGAGGGAATCAGCGCCTTTCTTTACGGCCCCCTCGATGTTGACCACTCTCGCACCCTCCCCGAGCTTCGTCGCCACGCCTTCGGGGAGATCACCCCTGAGTTTGGCCCCACTACGCCCGACCCCCGGAAGGGAGCCTCCGCCCTTGGGGCCCGCCCACTCTTAGTGGCCTGGAACCTTTGGGTTGCTGGTATTGACCTATCTCTCGGCCGAAAAATCGCTACCGCGGTTCGCACTAACGAGGTCAGAACATTGGCTTTTCCGGTAGGCGACGAGATTCAAATAAGTTGCAACTTCATTGCCCCGTTGCACACCACGCCCGAATACGCCTACGAAGTAGTCAAATCAGTACTCCCCGCAGAGGCTCGCCTCACTAGGGCCGAACTCGTCGGGCTATCCCCGCAAGGGATGCTCGATCTCATCCCCGCCGAAAAATGGAAAATGCTGGGACTCAGTCCCAGCACCACCATTGAATCTCGTTTGTTGCGTTGAGTTAGCTCGCTTGCGCGCGCCGTTCAATCGCTCGAGCCCGACGAAGACGTCGACGCTCGCGCTCACTCATACCACCCCAAATGCCGAACTTTTCGCCATTCTCCAAGGCGTACTCGAGGCAATTGTCTCGGACGACGCAGCCACGGCACACTTCCTTAGCCTCGCGGGTTGATGCACCACGCTCAGGAAAGAAAAGGTCCGGGTCGACGCCCATGCAGTTTGCTTTGGCTTGCCAGCCACGGTCTTCATCACCAGTCAATAACTGTGCGATTTCCATGTTGTTCCCTTCAAAACGGCGGCTCCGCACCACCGTTGTAATTACAACGGTGTCATTGTTATCCTTTTTCAAGAAAAATGCAAATCGGAGCCATAATACCTGGTCGCAGCGGGTACGAACGGGAAAATGTGACCGAGCAGTCGACCTTTTCCTTGGTTTTAGCCCCAAAAGGCGGGAGACTCGCCCCCGCGGTGAACCGCTTGGACCAGGCTCGCTCCGGGTTGGTAGGCGAAGTGCGCGGCCTTTGGCACGTTGAGAATCGCTAGGTCCGCCTTGGCCCCGACGCGTAAATGGCCAATATCACTGCGTCGCATGGCCTGGGCCCCACCCATAGTGGTGGCGTAGAGCGCCTCGTCGACGCTCAAGCCCATTTCGCGAACGGCGACCGCGATAATGAAGCTCATGTTCGTGACATAACTGGTACCCGGGTTGCAGTCAGTAGCGAGGGCAACTAAAACCCCCGCGTCGAGGAGTACCCGGCCCGATGGGTAATCGGATTTCGTTGAGAACTCGGCGCCCGGGAGCAAGGTTGCCACGGTGTGGGAACCACTCAACGCTTCAATGTCAGCGTCGCTTGCGTACGTACAATGATCCACACTCGCCGCGTCTAGCTCGACGGCGAGGCCTATTCCGCCGGTGTGGCCCAATTGGTTTCCGTGTAAACGCAACTCGAGGCCCTTTTCTTTGGCGCACGTCAGAATATGGCGCGCTTCCTCAACGCTAAATGCACCCTGGTCGCAGAACACGTCGGCCCAGCGCACCAGTGGAGCGCATTGATCGAGCATCTCCCCGGCGACCAATGCCACGTACGCGTCTCGATTCTGCCGGTACTCCGCGGGCACGACGTGAGCGCCGAGGAAGGTTGTCTCTTCAGTGAATTCACCGGCGAGCTGAGAGAGTCGTACCTCGCCCTCCACGGTAAGTTCGTAGCCCGACTTCATCTCAACCGTTGTTACCCCGTTGGCCCGCAGTGAGTCCAGGCGCCGCTGAGTGCTCTGCCGCAACTCGTCGGTGCTCGCCGATCTAGTCGCGGTGACGGTGTTCATGATGCCCTCACCGTCGTAGGGCTCGCCCACCATCCGTGCCGCGAATTCCTCACTGCGCTCTCCGGCGAAGACGAGGTGAGTGTGCGAATCCACGAAGCCGGGGATGATTGCCACGCCCTCAACATCTATTTCGGTGTCAGCCGCCGGCGCATCCTTGGTGGCCCCCGCCCACACCACGTAACCATCGTCAATAACGAGGGCCGCGTCATGGATTCGCCCCAGCACCGAGCCATCGCCCACGCTGGGGTCATTGGTCGTCAATTCACCAATATTGGAAAAGACGATAGAGGTCATACTTAGTGTTCGCGCATGGGGATGCGCACGCCACGCTCCTCGGCAGTGTGTTCCGCGATCTCGTATCCGGCGTCCACGTGGCGAATAACCCCCATCCCAGGGTCGTTAGTTAGAACGCGTTCAATCTTTTGCCGCGCCAGCGCGGTGCCGTCGGCGACCGATACCTGACCGGCGTGAATCGAACGGCCAATGCCCACCCCGCCGCCGTGGTGGATTGAGACCCAAGAGGCCCCCGAAGAGACGTTAATCATGGCGTTTAGCAAGGGCCAGTCGGCAATCGCGTCCGAGCCATCCAGCATTGACTCGGTCTCGCGATACGGCGAGGCCACCGAGCCCGAGTCCAAGTGATCGCGTCCGATAACGATGGGGGCCGAGACCTCACCACTCGCCACGAGATCGTTAAAGGCCACACCGGCCTTGTCGCGCTCACCGTAGCCGAGCCAACAAATGCGTGCGGGGAGACCCTCAAAGGCCACCTTGTCTTGGGCCTTGGTGATCCATCGGTGTAGTTTTTCATTTTCGGGGAATAGTTCGAGAACCGCTTGATCGGTCCGGTAAATGTCCTTGGGGTCTCCCGAAAGTGCAACCCAGCGGAATGGCCCCTTTCCCTCACTAAAGAGGGGACGGATATAGGCCGGGACGAAGCCGGGGAAATGAAAGGCCCGTTCGTACCCACCGAGTTGGGCCTCGGATCGAATGGAATTTCCGTAGTCAAACACCTCGGCGCCAGCGTCTTGGAATTCAACCATGGCCTTGACGTGCTTGGCCATGGACTCGCGCGCGCGGTCAGTGAACTCTTCGGGCTTTTTCTCGGCGTACTCCTGCCAATCACTGAGCTCGATACCGTCGGGCAGGTAACTCAAGGGGTCGTGAGCCGAAGTCTGGTCGGTCACGATGTCAATCTCTACGCCGCGGCGAAGGAGTTCGGGAAAGATGGCGGCGGCGTTGCCTAGTACGCCCACGCTCAGGGCCGTGCCGGCCTTCTTAGCGTTCAGTACTCGCGCAATAGCGTCGTCGAGATCGGGAGTCCATTCGTCCAGGTAGCGGTGATCTACGCGGCGTTGCAGTCGGGCGGGGTCAACATCAACACACAGACACACCCCCTCATTCATCGTTACCGCCAATGGTTGGGCGCCACCCATGCCACCCGCGCCAGCGGTGAGGGTCAGGGTGTGCTTCAGTGTGCCCCCGAACTTCTTTTCCGCTACCGCGGCGAAGGTTTCGTAGGTACCCTGCAAAATACCTTGGGTGCCGATGTAGATCCACGAACCCGCGGTCATCTGACCGTACATCGTGAGCCCCATCTGCTCCAGTCGTCGAAACTCGGGCCAAGTGGCCCAGTCACCCACGAGATTGGAGTTGGCAATGAGCACCCGAGGGGCCCACTCGTGAGTCTGGAATACGCCAACGGGCTTTCCCGATTGGACCAACATGGTCTCGTCCGCCTTCAAGGTGGTGAGGGTGCGCACTAACGCGTCGAAACTGCGCCAGTCTCGGGCGGCACGACCGGTGCCGCCGTACACCACGAGATCATCGGGGCGCTCCGCCACCTCCGGATCGAGGTTATTTTGCAACATACGCAAGGCCGCCTCTTGGGGCCAACCCTGCGCCGTGATGTTTGTTCCTCGTGCGGCTCGTACCGGGCGTGCGCCTTCCATATTCTTTTCTCCTACTTCAGTTCAATAAACGATGAAACTACTTGCAAAACCTCACCAGTGTGCACGGCGTGCGATACCGCGGCCATCTCCGGTGACAAGAATCGGTCATGACCGGGACCCCCGGTCAGCGTATTCACAAATTCAGCCACCGCTTGGGTAGCGGGAGAACCTACGAGCGGAGCGCGAAGCGCCAAGGCGCGCGCTCCGGTGAGCAGCTCAATGGCAATAACGTCATTCAACGCGGAAACGGCTTTGCATAGCTTGCGCGCCGCGTGCCAACCCATAGAGACATGATCTTCTTGCATTCCCGACGAGGGAATGGAGTCAACCGAAGCCGGTACCGCCAACCGCTTCATCTCCGAGACCAGAGCGGCCTGGGCGTACTGGGCAATCATCAGCCCCGAGTCCACTCCCGCCTGATGGGCCAAGAAGGGAGGTAAACCAAAGTTGCGATCCTTGTCGAGCATGCGGTCGGTACGACGTTCCGCAATGGAAGCCGCGTCGGCGATAGCGATAGCTACAAAGTCCAGGACCGCCGCAATTGGCGCGCCGTGGAAGTTTCCGTTCGAAACGAGAGAGCCGTCGGTGAGGACCGAAGGGTTGTCAATAGCCGAAGCTAGTTCCACCGCCGCCACCGACTGGGCGTAGGAGGCGGTGTCGCGCGCCGTGCCGTGTACTTGTGGTGCGCACCGCAGGGAGTACGCATCTTGCACCTGAGTTGAGTCGCCATGATGCGATGCGACAATGGGAGAGTTCTGCATGAGGGCGAACAAATTTGCCGCACTCGCCACCTGTCCGGCGTGCGGGCGTAGGGCGTGAATCTCGGGCGCAAATACGCGGTCCGTTCCCTTTAGGGCTTGTATTGAAATGGCGGCCGAAAGGTCCAGCGTCTGCAGTAACCGTTCAATGTCCTCGAGGGCCATCAGCAACATACCGAGCATGCCGTCGGTACCGTTAATCAGAGCGAGGCCCTCCTTTTCGGCTAGCTCTACGGGAATTAATCCCGCTTGGGCCAACCCTTCCGCGGCGGAAACTCGTTCTCCACTTGGAGTGCGAACCCACCCTTCACCCATCAGGGCCAGAGCCACGTGCGCCAGTGGTGCAAGGTCTCCCGAGCACCCCAGTGATCCGAACTCGTGAACAATCGGGGTCACCTGAGCATTCAACATCGCGGCGTAGGCCTCGGCGGTCGCCACGCGTACTCCCGAAACCCCACTACAGAGATTGGTCAAACGCGAAGTCATCAGTGCTCGAACTACTTCCGTTTCAACCTCGGGGCCGATACCCGCTGCGTGTGAGCGAATAAGCGAGCGCTGGAGGTCTCGTCTTTGATCGGGCGAGATGAAGGTGGTCGCCAGAGAGCCAAACCCAGTGGAAAGGCCGTAGACCGGCGTCCCGCTCTCCACTAGCGCGTCAATGGCCTCTCGCTGGGTAGCCAGGCGCGCCACTACTTCGGGGCTTAAGGTAACCGGTTCATTATGACGAGCGACCCGAACTAATTCCGCACCCGAGAGGGGCCGTACTCCAATTTCTACCGTCACGCACTTCTCCTTAACACTCCGGCGAACGCCTCGAGCACGAGAAGTGCCGCGAGACGAACCGTATTTTCATTTTCATCTCGATCAACGTCGATTTCCGTTATATCCAAAGTATCGACTCGAGGGTCCGCGGCCACAATTCGGGCAAACTGGCGAACTTCGTCCGGTGTAAGTCCCCCCGGTGCGGCCGCGGGGCATCCAGGTACGAAAGCCCGGTCGACCACGTCCACATCAATGTCGAAGTGAATTCGGCGTCCACCAGCACCAGCAATATCGAGAGCTCGCAGGGCCGCTTGCACTATTGACAGTGAGCGCAGTTCAGCCCTCGTAATCACGGTGCCGCCCGCCTCGCGAGCTGCGGCTGCGTAGGGGGCGGAATTGGAAAAATCGGCCAAGCCAATTTGAACTACGTGGTGAGGATCGAGACCCTCTTCGATTAATTGGCGTACCGGTGAGCCATTACTTCGGCCTTCACGCATGTCGAGGTGAGCGTCCAAGGTAATAAGACCGACCTGGTCGTATTCCCCATTTGCCCGTGCGCTGAGGGCGTGCCAGGTAACAGCATTGTCGCCCCCGAGCACTATGCGTAACTGCGCCTCATCAGCTTGGGCCAGTATCTGGTGGAGCTCCTCTCTCGAAACCTCATCAGCGTCAGCAATGTTGCCTAAGTCCCAAATTCCGCCACCCTCTTCTAGGTCAAGAGCATCCTCATAGGACCAGGTTGAATATCGTGAGAGCGCGGCACGAATTGCGTCGGGCGTTGAACGCGACGAACGGGGCGTCACCGAGGTGGCAAAGGTGTGGAGTCCAAAGAGCGCTAGCCGCGCGGAGGGGAAATCGCCCAGTAGGGAGGCCGCGGTGGGCCACTGGGAATCAGCGCTAGGGGACATCCTTGCCATGTTAGGCAGTTCACACCGAGTGCGTCAGGCTACTTTTTCGGCTTGTGGTGGGCGGCTTTGCAGAGCCTTCCCGTAAGGGAGAGGGGTTGTGGAGTGACGCCCGAACCCCGTAACCCAGGGCTCGCCCACTGACAGTTAAAGCTATTGGGTTCGGCCACGGCCACAAAGAAGTCTCGTCGCCAACCGTAAAAATAGGTTGCCGCCGACCGTGCTTCTCCCGGTAGACGAAGCACCATCGGACCGGGGGCGTGTAGTGCCTTGGCGGGAGCCCCCATCATTGGCCAGTAGGGGTTCATATCCAACTGCATGCCGGTCACGGCCCCCGCCGCTAACAGCGCTTTGGCGACTGCGAGTGGCAGAACCTTGCCCGCGGTGGCCACGTAAAGCAGATTTCCAAATTCGTCTATTCCGAGGGCTGAGCGATTGATAGCCGGCGAGTGAATTATGTAGTCGCCCCACTTAATGATCGGCCAGTGCAATACCTCTGTCGAGAGTTGAGCATTGGAGACCAGCAACGCAAGGTTCTGTCGGTACGCAATTGGCTTGAACCCTTTTGGCGGAAAATTAGTGGTTCCCCAAACACCAATGTTCCAGCGCCCAAAACGATCGAGCACGACGGTGGCATCGCCCTTAATCAACGGCTCCAGATTCAAACCATCCACACTCGCGCCGCCGGCTTTGGAAACCTTTTTAAAAGCACCATTAAACACCGCCACTACTCCGGCTAGTCCTTCACTGGCCCAGTCAACTTTTGATTGGGCATCGATGGGAGGAGCAGTCGTGCTTGGGGGGTCAGTCGAGCCCACATGCCAAGACAATCTCGTGGTGCGAGCGCGTAGGCGCAAAACGGTGAAGGGTGCCGAGCCAATCGTTATTGTCTTGGTGTCCACCATGACACCTCGCTTGGATTGCGAGACGACGGTCCATCCCAGTTGCGCTTTTTCCTTGGGCTGAGTCGTCGTAGTCGTTGTCGTGGTGGCGGTGACCTTTTGATAGACCATCGACCCAGCCACGGCCAAACAACCCACCGCCACAAGGCTCAAGATATACCGAGTCGTTCGAAGTCGCCCTCGGGGCCGCGCGGTCACGAGTTGCTAGCGCCGAACGGTGACGGCGCCACTTACTGAAGGGTCAGCGACCTCAATATAAGTCGGGACGACCTTTGGTTCGAGTTCTTCATGTACGTCTTCGCTATAGGCCGGAGCTGGAGCGGCTACGTACTCACCGGCCACCGTGCGCGTGACAACATTTGTTGTCTTGCGCTTACCCGAACCTGGAGCGCGTTGCATCTCCTTGGCGAGATAGTAAGTCACGGGGTAGGTAACCAGTGGCACCACGAAGGTCAGCACACGCATGGCCCACAACACTGAGTTCAAGGACAAGTGTCCAAAGTTCGCGATGACGTCGGTGGACGATGCGATGAACAGGGTAAACAAGAAGGCGAGCACCGCGGCGCCGGCGGCGGTCCGCTTCGGACGCATACTCGGCCGGTCCAGTAGATGGTGCATAGCCTTGTCCCCGGTGAATTTACTTTCCAACGCTGGCCACGCAAAAGCCAGGGTGAAAATAATGCCCGGCAGTACGACCGAAGGAATAGTGATCTCGAGTGGGATGGTGTGCCCAAAGCTGTGGAAGCTCCACGAGGGCCAGATCCGCAGAGCGCCATCTAGGAAGCCCATGTACCAGTCTGGTTGAACGGCGTACGAAATCTTCGCGGCGTCGTAGGGGCCGAACTGCCAAATGGGGTTGATCTGAGCGAAGGCGCCGAGCAGTCCAACTACTCCCGCTACGAGGAACAAGAAGCCAGCAGTCTTGGCCATAAAGACTGGGAACATTGGTGAACCCACCACGTTGTTTTCGGTCCGTCCGGGTCCGGGGAACTGAGTGTGCTTCTGGCGAACCAGCAAGAAGAGGTGTGCGCCAACGAGCCCCAAAATGATCAGAGGGATGATTAGGACGTGAAGGATGTAGAAACGTGGAATGGTCGAAGCGCCGGGGAAGTTGCCGCCGAAGACGAAGAAGGCGGCGTAGGTACCCACCAGGGGAATCGACTCAGCGATAGAGAACGCAATACGAATTCCGGTACCGGACACTAGGTCATCGGGCAGGGAGTAACCCAAGAAGCCGTTAGCGATGGCGAGAATGAGCAAGAGGTTGCCCACAATCCAGTTACTCTCGCGGGGCTTGCGGAAGGCTCCCGTGAAGAAAACGCGGGCCATGTGTACGACAATTGCTCCGGTGAATATGTCGCAGGACCAGTGGTGCATCTGCCGCATCAAGAGGCCCGCACGTACGTTGAAGGAAAGATCAACGGATGAGGCGTACGCCTGGGTGACGTGCTGACCATCAAGCGGTAGGTACGAACCGTGGTAGGTGATGATCGCCGAGGAGGGAATGTAATAGAAGGTGAGAAATACTCCGGTGGCGAGCAGCACGACGAAGGAGTACAGCGCGATTTCACCGAGCATGAATGACCAGTGGTCGGGGAAGACCTTGTCTAGGAAGGTGCGCCCGCCCTTGGCTACACCCAGGCGTTCGTCCAGCTCATTGATAGCTTGACCGACGCGGCCGTAGGCCCCGAAGGTTTTTCCCTTAGTCAGTTTCGAAGATACAACGTCACTCATGCGCGCTCCCAAAATCCAGGTCCCACCGGTTCGTGGTAATCACTTTGGGCCCGAATGTACCCGAGGCTATCAATCATCAATGGCAACTGGGGTAGCGGGCGGGGCGCTGGTCCAAAGTTGGGAATTGCGCCATTAGTTACGTCAAACATTGACTGGTGACAGGGGCAAACTAGTAACTGCAGTTGCTGCTCGTACAGACCAACGGGGCACCCTAAGTGGGTGCAGAGCTTGGAGTAGGCCACGTAGCCCTTCGGGCCCCAACCTTCACGACCCTTCTGGGTGGTGTAGTCCTGATTCGAGATGCGAATCAATACGGTCTGGTCAACCGCTTGGCCTCGCTCGGAGTCTTGTTTGCCCTCAGGAAATACCGTAACAATGGAACCCACGGCGAGGTCGCTGGTGTGAATGCGACGTCCCGATTGATCAACGGCGTAGGTGCCCCTGCGCCAATCGGTGTGAAACAACGTGCCCTTAGGCATTGGGCCCAAGGAACGCAGTAGGGGCCAGACTGATGCGGCACCTACGAGAGCCACCGATCCACCCAAAAGCCCACCCAAGAATTTACGTCGCTTAATGACGCCGCCGCCGCGATTGACAATGGCGTCAGCAAATGAGTCGCGCTCGGCTTGGGTGCTCGAGAGGACGTGGCGTTCTTCCACGAAGGGACCGCGCGGCATGAGGTACTTGCCCCAGGCGACGAGACCCACGCCGAGGAAAAAGAGTCCTCCACCAAAGGTCGCGCCTAATTTCCACGCTTGAGCGTTCACGACGTAGGCCCAGAGGAAACCAGCGAGACTCAGCATGGCGGCGATGAAGTTGAGGGCAATGATGCGCTCTACAACGATTGGGTTCTTGGCGGCGGGCTGGAGGTGCGGGTCATCCTCACGGACGCTCGACAAACTCACCGGGGTACGAGAAAGGTCTTCACTCACTAGTCGCGCTCCCCCACCCAGTAACCCAAGAGGGCCAAGATCCCAACTCCAATAGCGAGCCCAATGAAACCTTCGGCGACTGGTCCTAGTCCACCCAGTCCAAGTCCACCTGGGTTATTGGGGTGTTGAATTTCGGTGGTGACGTATTTAACGACGTCGTTCACCTGCTTGTCCGAAAGATTTCCGGTGAAGCGAGGCATGTTGCCCGGCCCAGTGCGAATGGCCTCGACGACTTGGTAGGCGGGAATGTTGCGCAACGAGGGTGCGTAGGTATTGGCCGCTAGCGCGTCACCCGAACCTTCAATGGTGTGGCAGGCGGCGCAGTTAAGAGCGAAGAGCGCTGCCCCATCTGACACATTGGCATTATTCAGGTGCGGAGTGGGAATAAGGGGGAACCCCGGGGCGAGCGAATTAACCCAGGCCGCGACGGCGAGGGCCTGCTGGTGATTCAAACGTGAAACGTGACGAGCGGCCTGCACGTTGCGAGGATCAGCGGCGGGCATGCGGCCCGACTCAATCCAAAAGTCCACGGTGGCGGGACCGACCCCCACCAAATTGGGGTACGCCCCCGCGGTGCCGTCGGCGGTTACGCCGTTGGCTTCGACTCCGTGGCAGGTGGCGCAGTTTTGCAAGTAGAGCGCGTGACCCAGCTGGATGAGAGCCGTTGAAGGGGCGGTGTAGGTAATCGAGTTGTTGCCGTAGCTAACAACGTTTCCCTTGGCGTCGCGAACGACCTGCGAAGAGTTTGGTGTTCCAGAATTTTTACGCGAGGTTTGATAGCCATTGTGGGAAGCAGCGTTAGCGGGACTGAAGAAGACCAGCACGGGTCCAGCGACGAGTGCCAACAAAAACAAGAATGTAACGGAACGTTTCAAGGCTGAAGTGCTCATCATCTCTACTTTAATAAGAACAACGCCGAGTAGAGACCGATCCACACGACGTCCACGAAGTGCCAGTAATAGGACACCCCTTGGAATGTTGAGAGTTCACCGGGGTCACCGGTTCGCCCACGCATGCGGAATAACAAGAAAGCCATCGCCACCAGACCGAGGAACACGTGGATTCCGTGAAGGCCGGTGGAGATGAAAAAGATTGACCCGTAGGAGTTGGTGTACCAACGAGTCGTCAAGTGAATCCATTCGTAGACCTGATTACCCACAAAGAGTGCGCCCATGACGAGGCTAATGATTACCCAATTACGAGCCTTACCCCGCTCCCGGTGTTCGATTAGCCACACGGCGTATTGCATCGTAAACGAAGAGGCCACCAGAATGATGGTGAAGATGCCCGATTGAAGCACGTCCAACTTGGTACCGGCGGGAGGCCACGTGCCGATATGGCCACGGATAGTGAACAATGCGGCGAAGAGCCCGGAGAAGAACATCAGCTCTGAACCGAGCCAAATCATCACACCAATGGCGAGCATCGGCGGACGATCGTGAACAATCTTTCCTCGCTTCGCCAGGGTATCTAGGGGGATGGCCTGACTCACGAGTTTCATTCTACCGAAGGCTTCGTCCGGTAAAACACCGGCCTTGCCCCGTACCTATTTTTGGATTGTTTCGGGGAGTCCAGTACTGGCGACGATGGCCAAACGCCGGGTTGGGCGAGTCATTGTGACGTAGAGCGTTCGCAGTCCCCGTCGGGTTTCATTCCCCTGGACGCTCCCTCGACGGGCAATATCCATGGGGTCCACGACGACCGTGGCGTCGAATTCCAAACCGTTGGAGGCTTCGGCCGCCAGGACCACGAGGTCCGCCCCGAGGCCAATGGACTCTTCGGCGGTCGGGTCGATGGCGGGGAGACCCGCACTCGTGAGCATCGCTAGTACGGCAGGGACCTTCTGCGCTGGCGCAATGACCGCGACTCGACCGGGGCTCACCGCGGCGAGCTCTTCGCGCACCACTGAAACGAGGGTGCTCTCCATTTCATCCGCGGAGCATTCAATTACGCGTGGATCAAACCCAGCGTGGCGAACCGGTCGAGGTGGCTCGAGACCATCCGCGGCGGCGCGCAAGGTGGGCGCCGCAAAGTCGAGCACCTCTTCGGGGGTGCGGTAACTCACCGTGAGATCGACGCGAACCGGTTCGCGTCGCGGTGACAACATCTGCAACACGACATCCCAACTGGCCGACGAGGCGGCGGTGGTGGCTTGGCCCATGTCGCCAACAATGGTCATCGATCCCGAAAGGTCGCGACGCTTTAGGACTCGCAACTCCATTGGTGAGAGGTCTTGCGTTTCGTCAACGACGATGTGTCCGTAGGTGACGAATTCGGCTTCGTCGAGTTCGATCTCTTGCACTCGGTTAAGGCGTTGCGCCTCACGGAGCGCGGCCGCTCGGACGTCGCCCGAATAAGCGTCGAGGTCAATGCCGTCGAGCATGTTGTCAGTACGACCCCGCGTTGGCGCTTTGGGTTTCTTGCGTGGTCCAAGCAAAATGCGGGCCTCGTCAATGAGAGCCGCGTCCGCCTTAGTCCAGGGGATTTCGCCAATCGAGGCGCTGCGGGGTCGGTGCAACAATGCGAGTTCCGCTTCGCTGAAGTGATCGGCTCCCGCAGCCTTGAGAAGTGCTGGCGCGCCAAAGAGGTCGTGCAGCAGGTCCTGGCCGGTGAGTCGGGGCCAGATGCGTTGCAACGCCTCTTTAAATTGTGGGGTAGCTCGAATGAGGTCGGCCAACTCCACGTGGTCGTTACCCGCCTCGGCGTTATCGCGAACAAACCGATCGTGATAGCGAGCAGCCAAGCGTTGAGCAATTTCACGGCCCACCGCCGAGCGACGAGCGTTGTGATTGCCGGGGCGCTTTCGGGCTCGATCAACGATGTCGGCGGTGTCGGCGGCCCGCAGCAAAACAACCGCGCGCCCCACCGGAATCTCTACGTCGCTCTTCAGAGCGCGTTGGCGGGTGCGCAGGGCTCGGGCGAGCAGTTGCACCATCCGCGCGTCACCCTTTAGTTGGGCCAGCTCTTCGGACTCGGTGGCCGAGACGTGAACGTTAGTAACGAGGTCGGTGATCGTAGAGAGGGTGACTCCCGACTCCCCCAAACTTGGCAACACATTTTCGATGTAGTTCAAAAACAATGGATTGGGACCAACGACTAGGACACCTTGCCGTTCCAAGGTGGCGCGGTGAGTGAAGAGCAAATAGGCCGCGCGGTGCAGAGCGACGGCGGTCTTGCCGGTGCCGGGTCCGCCCTGGACCAACATGATGCCCGCGAGCGGGCTGCGAATAATACGGTCCTGCTCACCTTGAATGGTCGCCACGATGTCGCCCATGTGACCGGTGCGCGCTTTACCCAGAGCCGCCAGCAGTGCGCCGGGGCCACCCAGGGCGAGACCGCCATCAACTAATCCTTCGTGGGTGGCCGAGCGTTCATCGCCTTCGGGTAGGTGCAACTCACCGTGCTGGTCGGCAAAGTACTCGTCTTCGACCCCGGTTACCTCACGAATGCGAATGGAAACGTGACGACGCAACGACAGTCCCAGTGACTCGACTCCCGTCGCACGGTAGAAGGCTTCGGCGACGGGGGCTCGCCAGTCAACGACCAGGGGGTTGAGTTGCTCGTCCGAGACCGCCAGCCGGCCAACGTGGAAGGAGGCGCCCGCCTCCTCGGCGTCAGCCTGGTAGTCAATGCGACCAAAGAACAGTGCTTGGTCGCCAATTGCCAGTTGTTCTAGGCGATTAAGTGCAGTACCCATTACGACATCTCGTTCGACGAGGTCGCCCGCGCCACGCATGTTGGCGACGGCGGCCGAATCGCGAAGCGCCATCGCTTCATCGCGCATGTGGCTGAGGGCCACCATGGCTTGGTCCAGGAAGGATTGCTCCTCGGCAATTTCACGTTCGTGCGCCACAACCCCTCCTTTCGCATTCGGGGAGATACAAGTCTAGAGGAGTTCGGGCCACCCTCCCTAAAGGACATACGGGGCTCAAATAGACCTAAATTGGCTACGTCTGGAAAGGAACAGAGTGAGCGAACCAGTATTTCTGCGTGCCGCCCGTGGCGAAACGGTCGAGCACCTCCCCGTCTGGTTCATGCGACAGGCCGGTCGGTCGCTCCCCGAGTACCGCGCCCTGCGCGGAACGGGTTCAATTCTCGACGCCATCGCCGACCCCGCCCTCAGCGCCGAGATCACCTTGCAACCCGTTCGCCGTTACGGCGTTGATGCGGCCATTCTCTTTTCGGACATCGTGACCCCGTACCACGCCATTGGCTTTGGCGTTGACGTCGAGCCCGGTCGCGGCCCCGTCATCGCCAAGCCCTTCACCAGCTCGAGCGACCTCGAACGTTTGCGCGACATCACCCCCGACGATTACGCGCACGTGATGAAAACGGTGGAGCTGTCAGTCGCCGCCCTCGCCGAGACCGACACTCCCCTCATCGGATTTGCCGGGGCCCCCTTCACCGTCGCGAGTTATCTCGTCGAGGGCGCACCCACTCGCGAGTTTGGCGTCATCAAGACCATGATGCATTCGCAGCCCGCTCTCTTTGATTCGTTAATGGACCGAATGGTCGCTATCACCATTCCCTACTTACGGGCCCAAGTCGCCCACGGTGCACGCGCCCTGCAACTCTTTGACTCGTGGGCCGGCTCTCTTACTCGTGACGAGTACGAACGGTTCGCGCTGCCCTCGACCCAACGGATCTTCGACGGACTGAAAGACCTCAACGTTCCCACCATTCTCTTTGGCGTGGGTACCGGAGAGTTATTGGACCTGATGAGCCGGGCCGGCTCATCGATTGTGGGTATTGACTGGCACGTGGACCTCGACGAGGGTCGACGGCGAACCAAAAAACCCAGTCAGGGTAACCTCGACCCCGCTCGCTGTCTCGGTGGTGAGGCGGCCGCTATTCAAGCCACCCGTGAGGTGTTGGCTAAGGCCGGTACCGATGCCGGTCATATCTTTAACCTGGGGCACGGGGTACTACCCTCAACCGACCCCACGGTATTAGAGCGCGTTGTTCAAGTGGTTCACGAAGAAGGAAAGGCAGGCGTTCAATGAAAATTGGCGTACTCGTAATGGCGTATGGAACACCCAGCACCCCGGAAGATGTGGAGACGTACTACACCCGCATCCGACACGGCAATGCACCAACTCCGGAGTTGTTATCCGACCTGCAGCGTCGCTATAACGCTATTGGGGGAACGAGCCCCCTGGCCGAGCGCACCGCCGCTCAGGTCGCCGAGATAAAAAAGCAGATCGAAGAGATTGCCCCGGGGGTCTTTGATGTCCGGTTCGGCTCGAAGTACGAGCCACCCATGCTCGAAGAGACGGCCGAGTCATTCCGCGCTGAGGGGTTCACCAAGGTCATTGGGCTGGTTCTCGCTCCCCACTCCTCTTCGATGTCAACGACTCAGTACTTCACTCGCGCCAAGGCGGCTTTGGGAGAAGGAGTTGAGTTTGTCGAGATTGAGGACTGGTACCACCTGCCCGGCTTTCTCAACTTGATTGCGGAGCGAGTCACCCAGGCGTTGGCTCAGATTCCCGCCGAGCGTCGCGACACGACCGAGGTTCTCTTTAGCGCCCACTCCCTCCCCGAACGGATCCTCGCTAACGGCGACACCTACCCCGAGCAACTACGCCTCTCGGCCGAGGGTGCGGCCGAGCTCGCTCACGTGGACAAGTGGGACCTCGCCTGGCAATCGGCCGGTCGAACCGCCGACCCGTGGATTGGCCCCGACATCCTGGTGGTCCTAAAAGAGAAGGTCGCCAGTGGCGTCACCGACATTGTGTCGTGCCCGATTGGTTTCGTGAGCGACCACCTCGAAGTACTCTTCGACATCGACATCGAAGCCCAAGGGGTGGCCGACGAGTTGGGGCTTAACTTGGTGCGCACCACCTCACTAAACGCTGACCCCGAATTCATCTCGGTCCTCGCGAACTTGGTAGTTGAAAGAGCCCAGTGAATCGACCCTCAGTGGTACTTGTCGGCGGCGGCATTACGGCCCTAGCCGCCGCCTATGAACTGAGCGGTGGCGTGGCGGGACCTAACCCGAACACCCTACGAATTGAAATCATCGAAGCCGCCCCTCAGCTCGGGGGCCCCTTGCAGACCACCACCCTCGGTGACCGCCTCATCGATTTGGGGCCCGACGGTTTTCTCGCGACTCGCGCCGAGGGCGTACAGCTCGCTCGGGACCTCGGAATTGAAGAGGACCTGGTGCCGATCGCTTCTAGTGGAGCCAGCATCTTTTTACATGGTGCGCTGCACGAACTCCCGAAGGGCCTCATGCTCGGTGTGCCCACCGACCGCAAGCAGGTGGAGGGGATGTCCGGGCTGAGCAAAAAAGCTCGCAAATCGGCCAAGCGAGATTGGAAGAGTCCTCGCAAACTGCGGGTCGGTGATGACATTTCGATTGGATCGGTTCTAGCTAACAAGTTGGGTGACGAACTCGCCTACCAACTCATTGAGCCGATGATTGGCGGAATTCAAGCGGGTCGAATTAATGAACTCTCGGCTCGGTCGGTCTTTCCCGCTCTCTATAACGCCGCCAAGCAGGGAGGGTCCTTGATGAAGCATCTCGCCAGCCTCATGCCGGCGAACCCCTCTACCGCGCCGGTCTTCATGTCGCTTCGCCAGGGCGTGGGCTCCTTTCCCCACGTTTTGGAATCTCTCTTACGCGAACGCGGTGTCGTTATTCGAACTAACACGCCCGTGACGAGGATTCGCGCCGTGGGTAGTGGGACCTACCAGTGGGAGGTCGACACCGAAAACACGACGACTTCCGCTAACGCGGTCATCATGGCTACCCCCGCCTCAGTGACGGGACGGTTAACCGCAACGCTCGGAGACGCCCTATCAAAACTGCAGTCCGTCCGGCTCGCCCCCACCGCCATGGTTACCTTTGAATTCGCGACCGAGTCCCTGCGCCTGCCCGAACACGGAACGGGAATTCTCGTTCCCCTCCATTCAAAGTGGACCGGGCGCGATTCACTGCTCACGACCGCCATTACCTTCCTCGATCGCAAGTGGCCCAACCTGCAGCGCCCCGATACTTCGCTGCTACGCGTGCACGTTGGTCGCAGCGACGATCAGCGCTACACAAAATATGACGACGAAGAATTAAGTGAGCGAATCCTTAAAGAACTCGCATTCATTCTCGGTGAGTCCCCCACCCCACTGCGAACAGTCACGTGGCGCTCTGATGGCGGCCTGCCCCAGTACGCCGTAGGTCACGAAAGATTAGTCACTGCAGCCCGGGCCCTCAGTGAACCACTCAACATGTTCCTCGCGGGCAACTCCTACGACGGGGTGGGCATTCCCGCCAGCATCGGTTCTGGTCGACTCACCGCACTCCAGGTTCTTCGCGCGCTCGCTTAGAGGTAGTAGCCCGAATGTATGTAGATACAGGGCACTCCCGCCTTGACGTACATCGCGTGATTTTTCGGATCATCGTCCACCGCTAGGCGAACCTGGTAGCCGTCGCTACGCAGTTGATCGAGTACCTCGAGCTTGAAAGTATCAACACCAATGTTGTTTCCCTGGTCGCGCATCACCAGAACATCCCAGCGCAAGTTATGTTCGTTTAGCCACGAGACGGTCTTGTCCGAAACACGGTGGGGACGCCCGGTGACCAAAATTATTTGGAGCGATCGGTCAAGGAGTTGCGCCATTACGCCAATCTCGGCAATGACCGGATCTTCACCGACCCCCTCGAAGAAGCTGCGCCAATCGTCTTGCTCGAGGTGGTGCTGGCGACCGGTGGCGTCGGCCAAAACTCCGTCAATGTCGAGTATTACCGCCTCCCCGGGCTCGATCTCCGGGTGTCGATAGGTCCAATGCTCACGCGTAGGGTTGCTTTTCAATCTCTTCCAACTTTTCCGTCTAGTAATTCTGATTTCTCTGCGAGAATGGGGTCATGGCGGTTCTGGAACGACAATCTATTCCTGTTCCCTACGGACATCGTATCTTTGTCCTCTCCGACCTCGACATCAGCCCGCAAACTACTGACTCCTCGGCCAACCTCGCTGATCTCATTCGGGTGCTGAGTGAGATTGACGACCCCGCCTTCGTCGTAATCGCGGGGAACCTCTTCGCCCCCGAGCCGACCCTGGAGGTCGGCCACTACGTGGAGCAGCGATTGGCTCAACTCTCCGAGTTTTCGTCCGCCATTCGCGCCTTCACTCAAATTCCGGGTCGTCGCTTTCTTCTGATTCCCGGCGCTCACGACTCAGCAATCGCCACCAGCGAACTCGCCCAGTCATCACTAGAGTCTCTGGGAATCGAAATTAGTAGTGATCTCATCTTCCAGGTAGCTTCAGCCAACGGAGTGCGTGACCTTGCCGTAGTCGCTGGCAAGGGTACCGTTCGCCAAGTTGAGCCAACCATCGCTGAGGCGCATCTGCTCGAAGACCCGTTGGCTAATTCTCGCTTCGCCACCTCACAAGTCCTCTATCACCGGCTACGAGCCTGGATTTGGATTCCCCTCATTCTTCTTTTACTGATTGACTTTTACAGCACCATCACGGCAGTTCTTGCGCACTTCACCCACCACCACTTCAAGGTCCGCCACCTGCACCCAAGAACTTTCGTGGCCAACATGATTTTGAATCTCTCCCTGCTGATTGGTAGCGAAGCCCTCCTCGCCGGCGTGGCCTCCTGGCTGGTTCGACAGCGTTTCGATCGAGACCTTCGCCTTCGTCGAGTTCCAGAATTGTGTGAACCCTTATCCATTACTCAAGTGAACGGCGTTGATGCCGTGGAGTTTGCCCGCAGCCTCGTTGAAGCTGGTGGGATGGGCGCCATTATTGGTGGGACGGCTCGTCCGGCGCTCGCGTATTTGGATCACGGAGTTTGCGTCGCTACGGGACCAACACGCAGAGTCATTGTCGAACGGTGGGGACGATTTGGCCTTCCCCGACTCTTCTCCAACACCGAACGATTTTCGATGGTTGAAGTGGAAGCCACCGCCGAAATTCACCTTCGCCTCATTGGTCGAGACACGCCCGAGGAGGCCACTAATTTTATTGAACGCTTACTCCGGGGGGCCGTCTTGCAACCCTCGCCCCCCACGACCCAGGCCACCATTGGATCATGGCCGACCGGCGCCCCCTTTCCCCTCGCCTTTAATCGACTGAAGGAACAGCGTTCTCGTCGTCGCGCGCGACGCATTGCGGCGGGTCTAATCCTCTTTCAGGGAGTAATCAACGTCGCCATCTCCGTGGCTCCGCCGTTGCGTTCTCGCTTGCACCTGGTGTTAAACGTGCTGCCGTTGGGGGCCGCCCAGTCGGCGGCCGCCTTCACGGCGGTCGCGGGTTTTGTGATGATCATGATTGCCCGAGGTATAAGACGCGGACAGCGTCGGGCTTGGTACTTGGCCGTGACATTGCTCGCTGTGACGATCGGGACCCATTTCGCTCGGGGCGGTTCGGTAGCCGCGAGTGGTTTCGCGCTCGTCATCATGACTTTTCTCATTGTTCGCCGGCAGCACTTCCAAGCTTCGGCCGACCGTTCCTCGGTAAAGGCTGCGCTACCCAGACTTTTTGGGGCGGCCTTCGTCGCAGTTGCTGCGGCAACCTTGGGCGCCGAGGCCACCTCTCGACACCAGTTACCCAACATCGGCGTCGTGTTTATGGGTTCAGTGGAACGACTGGTCGGTCAGTCCAATATCCAGTTACCCGACCGGGCCGCAGACTTTGTCAACCCCGCCCTCCTCACCGTTGGTATCACCTTGTTGGTCTCGGCGCTCTATCTCTTCACTCGCCCGGTGGTGGACCGCCGACTCTCCACCGCGAGCCGCTCGACCGAGCGAAGACTGGCTGAGCTGCGAGCCCGTGAAATTGTTCGACGCCATGGTCGAGGCACGTTGGATTACTTTGCCCTGCGTGATGACAAACAGTTCTTCTTCTTCCGAGACTCCCTCGTGGCCTACGCCGTGTACGGCGGGGTGGCGCTCATATCACCCGACCCCATTGGTCCCGAGGCCGAACGAGCAGAAATCTTCTCGGCCTTTCGTAACTACGCCGAAAGTCGTGGCTGGACCATTGGGGTTATGGCCGCCGGAGAGAGCTGGCTACCGGTGTACTCACAAGCGGGTCTGCACAATATTTACTTAGGGGACGAAGCAATCGTGGACTGCCAAACTTTCTCTCTTGAGGGTGGTCGAATGAAGGGGCTTCGCCAAGCCAACACCCGCCTGGAGCGGCACGGGTATCGAGTCGAATTTCTGGACCCCGCCACGATTGAGCCCGCCAGGGTGGGTGGACTATTGGAACTCATCGCGATGCTTCGTCGTGGGGACGCGGAGCGTGGTTTTTCCATGATGCTGGGTCGCCTCTTTAACCCTAAGGACAAGGGGCTCCTCCTCACCATTGTTTACGACCCCGACGATCACCCCGTGGCGGTCTGTCAATTTGTTCCCTCGCCGGCGATCAACGGCTACTCGTTGGACCTGATGCGTAGGGACCCGGGCGATCACCCCAATGGACTAATGGACTTTGCCCTGTGCCAAACAATCGCTCACCTGCGAGCCGAAGGTGGACAGGGCTTGAGTTTGAACTTTGCCGCCTTCCGCTCAGTTCTAGAGGAGGGTGACAATGATGGGGCCTTCACGCGGGTTGAGCGGTGGGCCCTCAAACGACTCAGTGGGGTTTTCCCCATCGAATCGCTCTGGACCTTCAACGCGAAGTACTACCCGACGTGGCTGCCGCGACACCTGGTGTACCCAGCAGCAGAAAGTTTCGTCCCCGTCGTAGCGGCGATCTTACGGGCTGAGTCCATCACTGAACTGCCCGTCTTTGGTCGCCTCTTGGCCAATGACCCCTCGAATCGTCCAGGCACGGTAGTTCCGCCCGAAGTGCTCGCCGCCGCACAGGCCACTGAAAATACGCCCAACTAATCGGTTTTGGGCTAAGTCAACTTGGCTCTCGGGCGCCTAGGCTGGCGAGGTGACTTTGCATTCATTGCGCGCCTCGCGCCAAACCTCGTAGGCCTAATTCATGCTCGCTACTTTCATCATCTTTCTCCGAGAGGGCATTGAGGCATCGCTCATTGTTTCAATCCTGCTGACCTACCTAAATAAAACTGGGCAGGAGCGGCATAAGCGCGACGTGTTCTGGGGTGTAGCTTCGGCCCTCGGTCTCACCGTGGTCGCGGGAACAGTCTTGTATTTCACCGTAAACACCTACGCCGGATCACGATTTCAACAAATCTTTGAAACCTTCACTTTTATTGTGGCCGCCGTCTTTCTTACGTTGATGACCCTCTGGATGCAGCGACACTCGAGGGCGATGCGTGGCGAGCTCGCCGAACAGTCGGAGCGGGCTCTCTCTAAGGGTGGACGCTTTTCCATGGGTCTGCTCTCCGCGCAGGCGGTAGGACGCGAGGGAATTGAAACCATGGTCTTCACCTTGGCCATCCTCTTCACCAACTCTCGCCAGAGTGCCGCTCCCCTGCAGAATCGATTCCTGCTACTCGGCGCCGCCCTCGGTCTCGTGGTCGCCCTTGGGGTGGCCTACGCCATTTTCAAATTGGGGACCAAAATCAATCTGGGGTTGTTCTTTAAGGTCCTGGGCACCTTCTTAATGGTCTGCGCCGCGGGCCTTATTGCCGACGCCGTCGAAAACCTTCAGCGGCTTGGCTGGGTTCCAATTGGCAAGCACATTCTGTGGAATTCCTCGGGGCTGGTCAGTGAACAGTCGAACATTGGCGACGTGTTGCACCAACTCGTCGGGTACGCCGAACAGCCCACGATTATGCAAGTCGCGATGTGGACCTCGTACCTGGCCATCGGAGTCTTTTCATTCTGGTGGTTCGGGCCGAGCCGCAACGCCGCCAAAACCGCTTAAACGGCAGTCGCTCCCGTTGGGCTCATGCGCGCCAACACCGTCGAAGTCAAGTTGCTAACGAGCCCTTGGGCTTTTTTCCAATCAGCGACCAAAACGGCCAGGGTCGTTTCGTAGTGCCCACTGGTTATTTCTACGATTCCTAAGTACAGCGGCCCATTAATGCCCGGCACCGTGATTGGGGCGTAGCCACCGTGCGCCCAACCATTTTTTGAAAAAACAGTTGGTTGCCAATCAAAGCCGATATTGCTGGTGGGTGTCGGGAGAGAATCATAGATATTCATGGTCGTCACGTTGCTCGTGACAAAGCATGAACCAAAGTTCTTCGTCTGCATGGAACGCGTGTCCTTGCGAACCATTTCAGTGGTTTTGTAGTACTGCGAGGTCACGCCGATTTCAATACCACCAAATTGGGTTGAACTAAAAATTGGTGCCGAGACTTGAAAGTCTGGTGATTGTCCGGCCCCGCCGTACATGCGGTCGGTGGCGTAGGTGATCCCCAAGCAGGACTCGTAGGAAGAAACAATTTTCGCCCACGCAGATTTTGGTTTCGGCTTAGTGATCGGAGTTGGTGTCAACACCTGGCTCGAGGAGGGGATAATGCCCGAGAGAACACCTCGAGCCGAAACGATGAAATTAGGACCAAGATCTTTGGTCGTTAGGAGCACTGACCTCGCGTTCGATAACTCAGGTGGCACCGTTGGTTGGTTTGATCCCAAAAGCATGCCGCCGGCAAAAGAGGCGACCAGGACCACCAGCGCAACCGCAACCGCACCGAGCCGTCGGGGTTGTCGTTTAATCTCGCCGCCCCGTCTTGAAACTTCGGCCCGAAGTTTGCCAAGGGACTCGGGCCTATCGTTGCGCCACACGTAGCGCACGCCGCCAATAGTGGCGAAGAGTGCGCCCTTTTTGCCCATTTGGGACAACTGCAGGCCAGTGATCTGGGTCCACGGCGTTTGCCACGCAACGGCCGGTTCGCCCGCTAACTGAGTGAAATGATCATCGTCAAAGAGCAAGGTGACTGGGCTCGTTGGCCCGTTGGGAACGAAGCTGCGGCTGACCTTCCAGCCCGAACTGGTGAATGAATTCACCGCTTCAGGCCTTCCGCAATCTCGTTAGCGAAATAAGTCAAAATAAAATTGGCCCCGGCGCGCTTAACTGAGGTCAACTGTTCAAGCGCCACCCGTGGCGCGTCAATCCAACCACGCTCACCCGCGGCTTTAATCATGGCGTACTCACCACTGACGTGATAGGCGCTGACCGGAACGTCGACGTTGGCGGCGATATCGCTGAGAACATCGAGGTAGCTCATGGCGGGCTTCACCATCACCATGTCCGCACCCTGTTCGATATCCGCCAGCGCTTCGCGCAAACCCTCGCGACGATTGCGATAATCCTGTTGGTAGGCGCGACGATCGCCACCATCGGCGATTTCTACTTTCACCGCTTCGCGGAATGGTCCATAAAAGGCGCTGGCGTATTTCGCGGAATACGCGAGAATGGCCGCGTCATCAAAACCGGCGCTGTCGAGTCCCTGACGAATGGCTAACACTTGGCCATCCATCATCCCGCTCGGCGCCACCACGTTGGCCCCCGCCTGGGCTTGGGCGATGGCCACCTGGGCGTAGAGGGCAATAGTCGCGTCATTGTCGACGGTACCCTGGGCGGTGAGCACACCGCAGTGACCGTGACTGGTGTATTCATCGAGGCACAGGTCCGCCATCAAGACCACGTCGTGGCCAAAGCGCGCCTTCAATTCACGCAGCGCCACTTGGGTGATGCCGTTAGGGTCCCAGGCTCCTGATCCTTGATCGTCCTTGGTCACCGGAACACCAAATAGCATGAAGGCGTTCACACCGTTAGCGAGGTGAAGATCTACCTCGTTAAGAAGTGAATCAACCGTGTGTTGGAATTGGCCGGGTAGTGAACTGATCGGGTGGGGAGCGCTCAGACCTTCCGCTACAAACAGTGGCGCGACAAGGTCTGCGCTAGTGAGAACCGTTTCAGCCACCAAGTTCCTAAAGGCGGGCGTGTGACGGAGACGTCGTGGTCGTTCGAGGGGAAACACCCCTACAGCCTATTGGCTATTGGTTTTGGCCAATTCTGCGAGGAGGATCCTTGTTTCTTCTCCCCACCCCACAAATACCGTGGGGTGAGTACCACGCACGAGCGAGCCGGTTGTTTCTCCGCTGGTCACCACCACCGTCTCCGGCGACACCAGGCCCTGAACGGCCGTCCACGCCGATGGCGCTCCCACGAAGAGGACCTGCGCGTGCGCGAGAATCTCTCGCTCCTGCGTCGTTAACGCGCGAAGTACTGTTCGATAACAGGCCACCGCTTCCAAGCCCACACCTCGCGCAGCCAAACCTTGGGCGAGCTCATCACGGGTTTCTTCGGCCCCGAGAAAGAGCACCGGACCATGGGTGATTGCCGTAGCCATCTCAGCGGCACCCGCCTTACCCGCCCACACCGGCTCAACACCGAGTTCCCGCAACGCCGCGGCGGTGGCGTCGCCGACACAGTAGACGGAGGCTTCGCGCCAACGAGAGAGCGCTAACGGCACGTACCGGGCGGCGCGCGCACTCGTAATGGCGATGGTGTCAATTACGGCGATAGTAGACAGGGCGAGCGCAACCATCTCGCTCGCGAAGAAGTCCGTGGTGGTGATTGGTACCTCACGAATATCGGCCCCCGTGGGAATCAACGCGCGCAAGGCTTCGTTGAGTCCTTGCTCGCGAGTGAGCACTACCCGCATAGAACTACTTTTGCCAGCCCGGCAAGGTAGAGCCACCCTTGGTGTCGCGCAAGTTCACCGCCGCTTCGAAACCGAGTCGCTCGGGATCACTTCCGATTTGTTCGGTTCGTAGGGTGGTTGATCCGTCGGTGGAGAGCATTACCGCTCGAATCATCCAACCACCATCAACCGGCTGCGCCCAGGCGCCCGCGGGAATGGTGCAACCAACCCCGAGTTCACGCAAGAAGGCCCGCTCGGCGAGCAGAGTTTGGTGAGCGGCAAGGTCATCGATGGCGTTGAGTACGTCTCGAGAGGCGGTGTCTTCCACCCGAGTCTCCAGAGCCAGGGCGCCCTGGCCCACTTGGGGAATAAACCAAGTGGGGTCTAGGCGTTCGACCACCTGTTGTGAATACCCCAGTCGCTCCAGTGCGGCAGCGGCCGAGACAATGGCGTCAACCCCGTCGCGGCCAACCTGTTCGAGGCGACGGGCCATATTGCCCCGCAACTCCACAATGTTGAGGTCCGGGCGGTGAGCGAGTAGCAACGCACGGCGACGCGGAGAGCCCGTGGCTACCGTCGCACCGGGTCCGAGTCCGGCTAGAGAGCGTCCCACCAAGACGTCAGCGGCGTCGAGCCGTTCGGGAACTGACGCGAGTACGAGCCCCACCATGGTTTGGCTCGGCAAATCCTTAGCCGAGTGAATCGCGACATCGGCCTCACCGCGCGCGACGACGCGTTGCACTTCAACGGCGAAGACGCCCTGCCCGCCCATCTGGGAAAGCGGGGTATCACGGTGGTGGTCGCCCTTGGTGTCTACTTCAACCAGTTCACTCACTACACCGATTGCGGTGAGGCGATCTTGAACTGAACGGGCCTGAATGAGTGCGAGCGGGGAACGCCGAGTGGCGAGACGGAGGATCATGATTTTTCTAGAGTTCGCTGAACGCTGCGTCGAGCCGAGTTGGTGGAGATCCCTAAGGAGTGGAGCACCCCTCCACCGAGTGGTCCGGTTCCGTTAGCGACGTGATACATCAAGATTTGTAATTCTATGGAGAAGTCGACGTAGTGCACCGCGTATCCGGGGGGTAGGGAAATAACCTGCGGCGCAAAGTTCAAGAAGGCGTGGATTCCTTGTTTCACCAGTCGGTCCGCTACCGATTGCACCGCCGTGGCCGGTACGCAAAGCACCGCAACCGTCGCCGGTGAGATTGGACCCTGGAAGTCCTGTACGACCTGTCCGGCCACTTCGGTGCCAATCATCTTCGGGTCCTGGTCGTAGACCGCAACGAGTTTGGCCCCCCGGGTCAGAAAATTATTGGAGTTCACCAGCGCACGACCCAGATTTCCGGCACCCACGACAATGACGTCGTATTCCTGGTCGTAGCCCAGCGCCTCGGCGATTCGCGTTTTTAGTATTGCCACGTCGTAGCCCGAACCACGTTGGCCAAAGGAACCGAGCGCCGCTAGGTCCCGACGGACCGTGGTTGGCGTTACGCCAGCGAGTTCCCCTAATTGAGTGGAGTCGATCGAGTTGCGTCCACGACGCTCCCAACCTTCGGCGATGCGCTGGTAGATGGGAAGTCGGGAGATGGTGGGTTCGGAAAGTTGGCGCTTCAACAGTCGGGGGCTGGCCATAAATCGTTACTACCTAGCGACCCAGCTGGCGACTGCGCTCAGCCGCCGAGGCGACCGCTTCAAGAAAGGCGGCGCGAATGGCGCGCTGCTCGAGCATGCGAATTCCCGCCGCCGTTACCCCACCGGGTGAGGTGACGTTAAAGCGAAGCTGTTCGGGCGATTCACCGCTGAGTTTTAACAACTGTCCCGCTCCGGCAAAACTCTCGGTGACGAGCGTGCTCGAGAGCTCACGGGTGAGCCCCTGGTGAACACCCG
>Ga0136642_1000152_pt1 | contig 41346 bp, 61 predicted proteins | sample LowCatLa1302831Y_FD_115313 | JGI IMG/M metagenome (GOLD analysis project Ga0136642, IMG submission 115313) | Freshwater microbial communities from Lower Cathedral Lake, Yosemite National Park, California, USA - 13028-31Y | ecosystem: Environmental > Aquatic > Freshwater > Lake ... | reverse complement strand
GTGAAATAGCCTAATGACAGCCTCTCGTATACCTAGCGTAGAAGGTGGTATTCAACCAACCATCCTCACAGCCAAAGGTGATTTACTTACCGCTTCGGCTACATCTACCATTACCAACTTACCTGTAGGTACTGATGGACAAACACTTGTTGCCAACTCTTCCGCTACTACGGGTATGAGTTGGGCAGGGCCAATTTATACGGCTGGTAAGAACTTCCTCATCAATGGCGGTTTTGACATTTGGCAACGTGGTACATCTTTTGCAACAAGTTCAGGTTATTTTGCTGACCGTTGGACAAACTATGGAACAGTTTCTAATATAACTACTTCTCGTCAATCTTCGGGTGCACCTGTTGGTTCTCAATATTTTTGTCGGCATACAAGTACGGCTGCAAGTTCATTTATTACAAGTTTGATGTTTTTAGAAAGTTCTCAAACTGCTCCATTATTAGGGCAAACTGTAACTTTTTCAATGAAAGTTCGCGCTAATTCAACTATGACTAGCGCAATAAATGTAAATGTTGATAAATCTTCTACAGTAGATGCTGGCGGTGCATCAACTTGGGTTAACCTTTATACTAGTGTTGTATCTAATGCTTCCTTACAAACTGGTGGGTCAGGTTCATCCAACTGGTATACAACTACTGGAACTTTTACAGTACCAAATGATGGAAGTGCGGTTTCACTTAGAATCAACATTTCTTATCAAGCAGCGGTAGCAAGTGGTTCAACATTGGATTTTGCAAACGTTCAACTAGAAATCGGCTCAGTAGCAACCTCATTCAGCCGAGCAGGTGGAACACTCCAAGGAGAGTTAGCGGCGTGCCAGAGGTATTACTATCGAACCACTCCTAATAGTGGTTATTCAAGATTTGGTCTTGGTCAATGCTCGGGAACTACTGCGGCACTTGCAATTATACCTTTCCCAGTACAAATGCGTATTGCTCCGTCTGCACTAGAACAAACTGGTACTGCTTCTAATTATGCTGTAACAAATACAACTCAAGGTATTGTCGCTTGTTCATCTGTTCCTACTTTTGATGGCGCATCGGTAACAGTAGCAAGCGTCACTTTTACTGTTGCTTCGGGCATTGCGGCTGGAAATGTTACTCAATTATTACCAAATAATAATACGGCTGCGTATCTTGGATGGAGTGCGGAACTATGAAATACGAATTATTAACAGAGAATGATTTAGGACAAAAGATTTATGCTCGCATAGATGAAGACGGCAAATGCCGCTTTACTTGTACTGAGGATAATTCTGAGTATCAGGCTTGGTTAAATCCAACGGAACAATCCACACCGATTAACACACTCCCATCCGAGTCAGCCACGCCACAAGCACACCTAACACAACTAGCCCAAGGGGGAAATAACTAATGGCAACAGGAAGAATACCTGGCACATCAGGTTCACCGCTTACCGCCAAGGGCGACATCTTTGCCTACTCAACCACAGCAGCCAGATTACCAGTCGGCGCAGATGGCACAACACTCGTTGCCAACTCTGCATCGGCTACTGGTATTGCTTGGGCAGGGCCTACATTTGCCGCTGGCAAAAACAAAGTTATCAATGGTGACTTTGGTATTTGGCAACGAGGAACATCGTTTATTGGAACTGCTTACAATTATTGCGCTGACCGTTGGCTTGAATATCGTTCAGGTTTTACGGCTGGAATGACAGTTTCGCAATCAACATCTGTTCCATCAAATTTTAAGTATGCACTCAAGATTCAACGAGATTCAACAAATACTTCAACGGCTGACCTTATTGTTCGTCAAGCACTTGAAAGTGCATCATCTATTCCGCTCGCAGGTCAAACGGTCGTCTTTTCTTTTTATGCCAAAGCGGGCGCAAATTATTCGTCTGCTTCTTCAGTTTTAGTTTCTAGAATTTATACAGGAACGGGAACAGACCAAGCGGCAAACAATATGACTGGTTGGACAGGTGTTATTACTACTTCTCAAAATAATACTCTTACAACTTCATACCAACGCTTTACGATGATTCTCGCAATACCTGCCAATGTCACTCAAATTGGTTTAGAAATAACATATATCCCTGTTGGTACTGCTGGAGCAGATGATGCTGCTTATGTAACTGGCGTTCAACTAGAAGTAGGTTCCGTAGCCACCCCATTCACAACCGCCACAGGCAATCTCCAAGGAGAATTAACCGCTTGCCAGAGGTATTTTTATGCAGTATTGGCTGATGGCATAAACAACGGCGCAGCACCAGTTTCGCAATTTGGAATTGCTACAGGAACGGGTACTGCACAGTTCACAATACCCACAACCGTGACAATGAGAACAGCGCCATCTTTTTCAGCATCATCTCAAACAGGTTTTCGCGTTTATGATGCTGTTAATCTTGCTAGTGGAGTGACAGCTCTTGCCTTATCATCGGCAGGCTCTCAACCTAATGCAATCATAATTACCGCATCTGCGCCGACTTTGACTCAATATAGACCTTATTACCTTATTCCTGGAGCATCGGTAACTAATTACCTTTATATGAGTGCGGAGTTGTAAAATGAAAAATATCTATGAAGAAATCAAAAGTGAGTTTGGCAGCGTGATTAAATGCACCAAAGAAAATGGATTTATTTTGTGGATTCCTACCGACCCTGCCAACTCAGATTACCAAGCCTACCTAGCCAGCCTAGAAGCGCCACAGGCGTAGGGAACACTCCACCGAGAGTTAGCCTGCAATACATCTTTACACCCCGTCAGCAATGGCGGGGTTTTTTATTAAATTAAACTAAGGAGTAACTGTGGCATTAGACGGCTATCGTCATATCGCTGAAAGACCAGTCGATCAAATTGGTCAGCCCTCTTCTTCTGGTAATATATGGGTTAACACCGATGTTTCTTATGATGTAGCCATTGGTGGTATACCATTTTTTCTTGGTACTAATGACAAGTTTCCCTATAAGCGCGAAACTGCTCAATACCGTAAACAGCAACTTGATGTTCAAAAAGAACCTGGCGAACAAACTATTACTGGTTGGTGGTTACGCTCTCAGTCTTCTTTCCATTATGGCGCTGGCGCTCGCTATCAAGAACCACTTGCTGGAGAGCATGTTCAATACATGTTCCACAAATCTGCAGGCGTAGAAGTCTTTAATACTGGTCGAGTAACGCTACTCCCAGATGTAACAAAAATACAAACAATAACTAACACGCCTATTATTGTATCAGCCAAAGACGGCGCTACAGATGTTGTGTTTTTTTCTGATGATGGTAGTCTTTATCGTTATGATGGCACAACCGTAACTACCGTCACATGGGGTGGTTCTGGCACCATTATGGACCTTACCCAAGATGGCAAATATTACTATGCCGTTAATGCTACTGGTATTTATCGTGGCACCCTTGCTGGTGGTACTGGCACGCTAATTTTTACTAACCCTGTTACCACAACAAGTGCTAAACTTGGCTATGCCAAGCAACGTGTTATTGCTGGTATTAATAATTCTATTTACGAAGTTATCCCAATTTCTACAATTAACGTTGTGGCTGGAAGGCTTGTTAGTAACGTAGCAACCTTGCAAACCGATGTAGCACATGGTTTTAATATAGGCATGCAAATTACTGTTGCAAGCATAGGTTCGGGATTTAATGGCACTTTTGTTGTTACAAGCATACCAACGGCTAATACTTTTACATATGATCATAATTATACTGATCAACAATTTGCTAATGGCATGACTGGTACCGTTACCCTAGTAGCCAATAATAATTCACCAATTTATACACACCCTTCAAACACATGGGTATGGACTGGTGTGGCTGATGGCCCAAATGCTATTTATGTTTCTGGCTATGCTGGGGTATCAGGTGCTATCTTCCGCTTAGCGCTAGATACTACTGGCGCCGTGCCATTGCTTAATAAAGCCCTTACAGCGGCCGAAATGCCCCAAGGAGAGCGCGTTACAGCCCTTGGTTCATACCTTGGCAAGTATCTTGTTATTGGTACTAATAAAGGTGTACGCGTAGGACAGATTGATACCTCTGGTTGGCTATCCTCTGGCTATATTACATACGGCCCATTATCATTTGTAACAACTGGCTTTGATCCAGCAACAGCAACCGTCCTTACAGGTTCTGCTGTGACTAGCGTAGCCTTTGAAGATCGTTATGCCTACTGCACGGTAACTAACTATATCGACAATGGAGATGGAACATTCTGTTCTGGCCTTGTCAAGATTGACCTTGCTAAAGAAGTTAATCCTAATCAGTTTGCTTATGCTACTAGCCTTAGGGTATCAACAACAACAGCAGCATGTTCATCTGTTGCCTCCCTTGGAACCAGCAATACGCTCCTATTTGGTATAGCGGGCAAAGGTATCTACAAACAATCTACTACTCTAGTTACCTCGGGCTACCTTCAAATTGGACAGATCCGTTACTTCACCTTAGAAGACAAGCACTTTGAATTGTTAAAGATGCGCGTACTCCCAGGACAAAAAGGAACATTACAAACACTTCTTGTTAAACCCGATCAAACCATATCACCTATTATTACTACAGATGCAAACTTTGATTATACCCAGGACCTTACTGCAATTGATACGCTTGATACTGCTCCACAACAATCTATTGGTCTTAAATTTATTATAAACTCTTCGACTAGCCAAGCCGTTGGAACAGAAGATGTCTTTGTTGGATACCAACTAAAAGCAGTTCCTGCCGTAAAGCGTCAAAAACTTATCTCATTCCCACTAATGAATTTTGATATTATGGAAGATCGTTACAATATGGCTACTGGCTATGTTGGCCGTGCTACCGAAAAGTTAATTGCCATAGAAACAATTGAATCTGACGGAGATGTTATTCTTATTCAAGATTTTACTACTGGCGAAACCTTTAGAGGAATTATTGAAGAACAACAATTTACCAAAATGACTGCTCCAGATCGCGCTTTTAACGGCGAGGGTGGAATGCTTTACTGTACTATCCGAACCATATCATAGGAGACACTTATTCATGGGCAATGTAGACTTAGCAACCGTCATATATTCTTACTTTTTTGTAATCATTACCATTCTTGCAGGCATAGGAATAATAAGTAAACATACAGTTCAAAAGTACACAGAAGAACTTAAGGATAAATTAAACAAAATTGAATACGCTTTGTATAATGATGGCCAGACTGGCCTCATTAATAGAGTTGAGGAACTCCTTGAAAATCAACAATCAATTAAAATTGATGTTGAAATTTTGAAAGCAAAAACAGAATGAACAAAAAGATCCTTTGGAAGTTACTTTCAATTGTTAGGGTCTGGTTTCAGTCGTTTTTGGCAATTGAAGTGGCCTTGCATTTAAAAGATTTAATTAATGGGAAACTATTGTGGCAAGTATGCGTAGCCTCCTTTGTGCCAGTTGCTATCCGCTGGTTAACCCCTAATGATGAATTTCCAGATGAAAGAAGAATCTAATGTCTTACGAGTTCCTGCAAGCAAAATATTACAGTCGTGGTCGGGGTGGCAAACCCGTTCAATGGGTTTTTATCCATACGATGGAGACTCCAGAAACACCTTCTCGCGCTAAGCAAGTATGGCAGTGGTTTGCTGGTAAAACAGCCCCACAAGCAAGTGCTCATTTTATGATAGATTCTACCAGTGTAGAACAAAGCGTAATGCTTTCAGATACTGCTTGGGCAGTCAATGACTATGACACCAATCAAAAATCTGTATCTATAGAACTATCTGGTGAGGCATCACAGACCCCAGAGCAATGGGCTGATGCTTACAGCACAGCAGAATTAAAACTTGCGGCCAAGATCGTGGCACAGATATGTGAACAATTTAATATTCCAGCAAAGCGTGTCTATGGTGCTGATATACAACATAACAGACCTGGTATCGCTGGACATTGGGATGTAACATTGGGTAAGGCTATTAAAGGTGGTCATACGGACCCAGGAGTTAATTTTCCTTGGGCAACCTTTATCCCAATGGTAGAAGCAGAATTAACCAAACCAACAACTAAGGAGCAATAAATGAATAAACAAATCGCACTATCTTACCTGCGCCACTTATTGACTACGGCTTTTGCTACAGTCCTAGTAGTGGTTAATACTCAACACGTAGGCCTAACTAATATTACAAAGGCTCAACTGTTCATAATTGCTAACGCGGTATGGATTGCTATCCTACCACAACTACGTTTTACTATTGAACCAGCCGTTAACCTATATCTTCGCAAGAAGTTTCCATCATTAGGTCTTGTTATAGATGATTTAAAGATTGCAGATACAACACCAGCGTCTACACCACCAACGGTGGTACTAGGTGCCTAACGATATATTAACAATGAAGGTAGAGTTCGTAACAGACGCTATCGTTATTAAAGCAGATCAATTACAAGAGGAGCAAAAATGACAGTAGGATTCGCCACCACAGGTTTAGTTAACAAGTGGTTAAACATGCTAAACGGAACAGCCTTCACGGCTCCAACAGGTATCTATGCAACATTACATACTGGAGACCCTGGAGTAGCAGGAACAACAAATCCTTCTGCCGTAACAACTCGTTCTGCAGTAACTTTTTCAACCGCATCTGGTGGAGCGCTAGCGCTTTCAAACACACCATCATTTACGATGACAACTACAGAGACTATTACACACGTATCTTATTGGGATGCAGCATCTTCAGGAAACTTCCTTTGGTCAGCAGTCCTAACAACATCTAAGTCTGTATCGGCTACAGACGTTCTACAACTTACATCAGTTGGAGTGTCACTTTCACCACTAGCAGCATAAGGTAACCCATGACTACAACTTATCCAGGAACGTTAGACACATTTACAAACCCAGTTTCTACGGATTTGCTAAGTTCGGCTACAGTGCCTCATGCGGCTCAGCATGACAACTTAAATGATGCAGTCAGGGCTATTGAGGTAGCCCTTGGGGCAAACCTTTCAAATGTAGGAACCAACTCGCTACCTAATCTTTTGATGCTTGGTGGCATGTAATTGGGATAAGATATCGCTTAGAAGGGTAAATCGTGACAGTTCAATATAACAGTTCGATAACCTATAACGGTAGCGCAACCACTTACGCTGGTTCTACTATTTACGCTTCAGGCACAACAACTACCGGCACAGGCACTAACACCTCAGTCGCTACCCGAAAAATTAACAGGGCTACCACGACTACGGGTACAGGAAGCCTTGTGTCAGCGGTTGTGCTTATCAAGCGTTCTGGCACTACAACTACAGGTACTGGCATCCGATCTAGCGCTGCAATACGCAAGCAGATGGTGGCTACTTCTACCACAGGTACAGGCACTTTAACCTCTGCTGGTATTCGCAAGCAATTCAGCGCTACCACAACCACAGGTACGGGTACTCTGTCTGCCTCTGTTTCACGCAAGGCCTTTGGCTCTACTGCCACCACTGGAACAGGCACTCTTAGTGCCGCAGGGCGCACCACAAAGTACGCTTCTACTACAACCAATGGCGTAGGCAATCGCACTACCACGGCTCACGCTGTTGATAGCGATTCTACCTACACGCTTGGTACAATTACTCCAAGTTCTAGCGCCTCTGCAAGGCGTGGAGCGGCCACAACGACTACTGGGGTTGGGTCCCTTTCAGCCAACTCTATAGTCAAGCGACTTGCTCGGACAAGTACCACAGGAACAGGGCTCCTATCCGCTGCTAGTCTTCGGACTGTTAAAGCAGGCTCTAGTTCTACACTTACTGGTAGCCTGTCTTCAAGCGTAGTTGCTACCGATCATATTGCTAGCACAACTACTGGTACAGGTGCTCTCACCTCTGCCGCGTTTAGGACGCGTGGTATCTCTACCACGAGCACTCTTAACGGTACAGTAAGCACTGGCAGTAAAATACTTAAGTCGGCAGGGTCTATTACCCTTGGAGTCGGTACTCTAAATGCCTCCCTCAAGAAAATAGTTTACGCTGGCTCAACAAGCCCAATGGTAGGTCACTTAACTGCCAATGTCTTCAAGTACAACCCAAGCATAGATCCAGCAGGCTTTGACTATGAAGTCAGGCTTGGATATCAACTATGGCAGGCTAGCAACAAGAGCCTATGGGTAGCACAACTAGCAGAACCTAGCAGGCGTCAAGCCAGCCTAGTAGATAACACAACACGTAGGCGTGCCTACTTAGATCCAATCACTTGGATAACCACACTTAAAGACAATCTCTGGAAGGTTATAGAATGAGCATTACTTTTGAGCGCGAGAGCGTAGAATTTCAACCCGTAGTAGTGACCCGTGATGGCGTCGTTATTACCTCTGGAATTGCCACTTGTATCGCCCAACTGGGTGTTCGCCCTACTACTTTCATTCCTTCTGTTACGGTAGGAACTCAGGTTGGCTGTATGGTTAGCGGATTATCTGTCGGCTCCTACAATGTCTGGGTACAAATCACAGACTCACCTGAAATCCCTGTTAAGAACGCTGGATCCTTCACCATAGTATAGCCTTAAAACGCCCTACAAGGCCCTTTAGAGACAAGAAACCCCCTGCTTAGGTATAATCACCTAGGTCAGGGGGTCTTTTGTCGTTTCTAGATTCTTTTACCACACCTCGTACAGTAGATTCCTGCGCCCGCTAGGGAACTCTAAAAGGAATGCCCAAATATTCTACACATCCACATTACTCTCTACCCCACGAACGATTGGCAAATGGGTAAATTCTGAGGACTTCATCATCATTTTCTTTCCAATGTTCAATTGCGTCGATCAGTTCATCTTCTGCCACTTCGAGTTCATCTAGGTGCTCATTCCAGATTATACCATCTTGGAATCCAATGGTGTAACCTCGCCCTTTATACTCCTCGATTGTATCATTGGGTATATGGACAGCATCCATTACATTGTAAATGTATTTATTCTTGGCTAGTATCCACCCTTCAAAGAAGGATCCTGCCATGATTGCCATCAGCAGTATTGCTAGTTCGGTTGTTTTCATATATCTCCTAATTATCAATTGATATTAATAATATATATTATATATAATAACCGCCCTTAAGGCGGTTGTATATGTAGTTATTATTAATAATTTAATTATACTCATAACCAGAAAGCAAAGTCAATTTGATTAACCAATCACCAAGGAATCAATCAAAGTGACAACACCAATCCTAGATGCTAGGGTACTCCTATGGCAATAACAATCGAAGAACATACGCTCCCAGAGCATGCAAGTTACTCCGCTATCTCAACCTATCTCTCCTGTGGGTGGCAGTATTACCTAGGACGAGTCCTCAAATTAGAAGAAGAAAACTCCGTTTGGTCAGTTGGTGGCTCTGCTTTTCACCGAGCAACTGAAATATATGATATGGAAACCCTATGAGCGATCCAATAGATTTATGGAACGACGCATGGGCAGTTTGTGTTGGGGATAAAGACCTAACCAACGCTCGAGTATCAGGCAGGGCAACCAAGGCTAATCCTAACAAGGAAGACGTCACCCAATGGCACAAGCAAGGTCCTGTCTTTGTACAGGATTATATCGCATGGCGTGAAGCCAATTCAAACTGGAAGATCTGGAGAACACCAGATAACAAGCCAGCAATTGAGTTAGAACTTGAAGTACCAATCGGTAACATTCCTATCAAGGTTGGCATTGACCGCATCTTTGATGTAGATGGCAAGTTGGTTATCATTGATCTAAAGACCTCATCAAGCGAGCAGTATCTCTCAAGCCTACAACTAGGCTTTTATAAGGTAGCAATTGAAGTTGCTTACGGTGTTTCTATAACACACGGTAATTTCTATATGGCACGCAAAGCAAGCATGACGGATTGGGTTGATCTAAGTGATTATACCTACGAGAAACTAGAGTACTTAGTCAATCAATTTGACAAAGCGAGAAAGTCTGGTATCTTTATTCCCAATGCAGCAAGTTGCAAGTTATGTGGCTTCAGCAAAGAATGTACATTTTCGTCAAGGAAAGAAGGATAACATGGAACCTACAGTAACGGAAATCCTAGGGGCTTTTCAGTTAAAGATTATTACGGCAGCGGAAGCGCGTGAGCGCTTAGGCTTTACCAATGTACCAGCGGAGAACGCACCTGTTCCCCCTGCTGGAGCAGAAGGTGTATTCGTACAAGCACTAGCAAGCGAGGGGTTAAACAATGGGTAATGACGATTGGAAGTTACAAGTATCTTACAAGACACCAAGCGGTGATCTAATTAACGTAAGAGCAAGTACGGCAGATGAACTATCTATTAACTTAGAAAGCATTGGCGACTATGCAACTCAAATTGCATCTGTCCAAGCCAAGATAGCGGGCGCGTTTAACGCAACCCCTTTATCGACATCGAGTACCACTACAAGCACAGCGCCAATGGCCTCCTCTCCTCAGGTGTCGGCACCACCAGCGTCCGTTACGGCGGGCCCGACCTGCATACACGGAGCGAGGAATCACAAGTCGGGAGTCTCCTCAAAGACAGGCAAGCCTTACTCAATGTGGGTGTGTCCTTTGCCTCAGGGGCCAGACCAGTGCAAGCCAGTAAATTAATAGATCAACCAATATTTTAAGGGAATGAAATAAACTAACTAGGGAAAGGGGTACAGATGAGAACATTAGCACGTTCTGTTGGCCGTGCCTCCATTGGTGGAGAACCCCTTCCTAGTCCCTTTAAGGCTTTCGATAGTACACAGATTGCTATTCGCAGATCTGAATTAACTATGATAGCAGCCACTCCTGGCGCTGGCAAATCAATGTTAGCACTGGCGGTAGCACTCAAATCAGGCGTACCAACTCTGTACATTTCTGCCGATACCAATGCACACACCATGGCGATGAGACTGGCATCTATGATATCTGGCAAGAGCCAAAGCGATGTTGAGAAATTACTCGTTACAGATGTTGGTTGGACAAGGGCTGTTCTCTCAAGGGGCAGCCATATTGTCTGGTCGTTTGAATCTAGTCCAACCTTAGAGGATATTGATGAAGAAGTCAAGGCCTTTGAAGAGTTGTGGGGTCACGCCCCTGAATTAATTATTGTAGATAACTTGATGGACGTAGCCACCGATGGTGGCGAGGAGTTCGCTTCTATGCGTGCCATCATGAAAGAATTAAAGTACCTAGCGCGAGCAACTAATGCAGCGGTTCTTGTACTACACCATACCTCAGAAGGTATCGTAGGTACACCCTGCCAGCCTCGTAGCGCCTTACAGGGCAAGGTAGCACAACTACCAGCCCTAATCCTAACCCTTGGACTTGTTGGTACCTCACTGGCTGTTGCGGTTGTTAAGAATCGCTATGGCAAGGCAGATGCTAACGGCACTTCTATTATGACATGGCTTGCTTTCTCGGGAGAGTATTGCTATATAGATGATATCCCCGAGAATGCCTAAGGAGAAATGATGGCAGTTAAAAAAGCGGTAGCAAAGAAGACAGTAGTTAAGAAGGTTAAGAAACCAGTTATAGATATAGAGGCATTTCAAGCAGCCTTTGTCGCATCAGAAAAAGTAATGAAAGAAAACTTAATAAAGTTGATTGAGTCTAAGTTAAAGAAAGAAACTAACTTTGATGCCAGAATGGCATACAAAACTTCCATTAAATTAATTAGAACGGGTACTCTGAATGACATTGATTCTCTTGATTCTACTGATAGTGATGAAGATATAAATGATGGTAACCAGAGCAAGCCACAAGGCTAGGGGGGCAACCTTTGAAACGGACACTAAAGATTTATTCAGAAGCAAGGGGTACGAATCAGAGCGCTTGGCCAGGACAGGTGCCAAAGATGAAGGTGACGTTATCGTACGGCGCTGGCTCGGACGTGAGCACGTGGTTATCGAGTGTAAAGCACCTGGAAAAGACGGAAGTATTAACTTATCTGGATGGCTTAGAGAGGCAAGCGTTGAACGCGGTCACTACGCTGATGCGCGAGATCTACATTCAGACACACTTGGAGTGGTCCTTATCAAAGCGCGAGGCAAAGCCATAGAAGATGCTTACTTAGTAATTAGATTGGGTGATCTGCTTTGAGTAATGACCTACCTGATATCGTCAAAGTGCTAGAGCACTATGGCGCTAGCGTTCCAGGCGGACAACAGGTAAGCGTGAAGTGCCCATTTCATAATGACAAGCACGCAAGTTCTGGTGTTAATAAAAAAGAAAATATATTTAACTGCTTCACCTGCGGGGTGAGCGGTAACAGTCTACAGATAATTGCAAAGCACGAGGGGGTGAATATACATGAAGCAAGGATTCTCGCAGAAAGAATTACTGGCGAAAGCCGCAGTCAACTACACGGCGAGCATAGAATTGGCAGCCGATTACCTAAGAAGTCGGGGAATCACAAGGGAAGTAGCACGAGCGGCGCAATTAGGCGTAGTAGAGCATCCTGAGGTTGGTCATGAACTATTCCAAGGCAGACTTTCAATCCCCTATGTTACTAAGTCTGGCGTAGTTGATCTACGTTTTAGATCTCTCAACCCAGCAGTTGAACCAAAGTATATGGGTATGAGTGGAGCAGTAACTAAGTTATACAATGTCAAAGATATTGACAGAGCAGGTGATTGGATAGGTGTATGTGAAGGTGAACTGGATACTATTACTCTCAGTCACTGTGTTGGGATTGCCTGCGTGGGAGTTCCTGGCGCTAACAGTTGGAAGTCTCATTATACGAGGCTACTGGCTGATTTTGAAAGGATATTTATCTTTGCAGATGGTGACCAAGCAGGTACAGAATTCGCTCGCGGTCTTTCAAAAGAACTTCCTGTAACAATAGTTCAATTACCAGATGGTGAAGATGTTAATAGTTGTTATGTTAAGTACGGTAAGGATTACCTAATAGAAAAGGCAGGACTAAATGAGTAAGTACGGTGAGTTACCTTCAATGGAAGGTGTTGAAAAGAAAATAATTAAGAAGTGCAGTTTCTGCGGACAGATATTTAATAGTATCTTTGAAGAAGCAGATCATCTACTTGAAAAGAATGAGACATCATTCGATCCCAAGTTTATTCTAACTGCTGAATCATCTATCAGAATGGGTAATCTACTTCGTACCTTTTATGCTAACGCTCACAAGCGAGAAGTTATTAAAGACTTGGCTGAAGAAGTCTACTCCCTTCTTTATCTAGCAGAAACAGATCCCGAGATGGTTGACTTTACATTAGATATGTTGATCGATGACTGATTCATTCGAGCAAGATGTTCACGCTGTGTTCTTGGAACTGGAAGCATTGCTTATCAGCAAACACCACGACTACGGCCCAAAGAATATCTCAGGTGCCCCAGGTGGCCCACACAACGGCTTGCGAGTGCGCCTCTATGACAAGTTGGCGCGCTTAAATAATCTATTCGATGAAGGCTCTGAGCCTCAGCATGAACCAATCGAAGACTCATACAAAGATGTTGCTAACTATGGCGTCATTGGATTGTTAGTTCAAAGGGGACTGTGGCCTAAATGACAACAGTAATTGGTATTCAATATGACGACAGGGTTGTTATCGCAGCCGATAGTCGGACATCAGATAGTAATGGGCAGATATGGAAAACAACCGCTAAAGTAGGCGTAAATGGCTCGTTTTTGCTTGCTGGGGCAGGGGATTGTTTTCCTCTAGACATTGCTCAGTACTTGTGGAAGACACCAATTCCTACAATAAAAGATTACAAAGACCCCACTCGTTATATGGTATCAATCGTTATTCCATCCTTGCGTAAGGCAATGGAGGCTAATGGATATACCAAAGATCCAAATGATAAAGACGCTGGGTTTGATATCTTAATTTCTTTTGGTGGAAATTTATTCATTGCTGGTAATGGTTGGGATGTGAACATTCCTAATCATAACATTGCTTCAATAGGTAGTGGTGGTGCTTATGCGCATGGTGCGCTGAGTGCTGGTGCTTCAATTGAAGATGCAATGAAGATCGCAGAAGAAAACGATAACAATTCTGGTGGACCATTCATCATACTAGAACAAAAGAAAGTAGGAAAGTAAATGGCCGAAAAAGTATACGGACCTTACAAGGGTTCAAAAGCAAATGGAGGGCGTCCTATTGTTGTCATCAAAAAGAAAGTCGACGGCAAGACTGTTACTACATCTGAGAATGCTGCTCGTGCACTATACGAAAAGAAAACAGGTAAGAAACTTCCAAAGAACGTCGACGTCGACCATAAAAATAATAAAGGCCGTGTCGGCGGTAAGAAGAATGACAAGATGAGTAACCTTGATCCTCTCTCGCATGGTGCTAACGTTGCCAAGGAAAATAAAGTGCGAGGTAAAAAGAAATGAAAGTCATAGTCGCTATAAGCGACATGCAGGTTCCATACCACGACAAGCGTGCCGTTAAGAACCTCATCGAATTTGTCAAAGACTTTAAACCAACAGAAGTAATCACCGTTGGTGATGAGATGGATATGCAAACTATCTCTCGTTGGTCAGCAGGTACAAGTCTTGAGCACGAAGGTTCAATCGGTCAAGATAGAGATGAAACTTGTCGTATCCTTGAGCAACTTAATGTTTCTCATATGGCTCGCTCAAACCACACAGATCGATTGCTTAATACAGTATCGATGCGTGCACCAGGCTTGTTTGGATTGCCTGAACTAAACATCCAGAATTTTTTTCGCATGAAAGAGTTAGGAATTAAATATCATGAAGATCCGTATGAACTCGCACCTGATTGGCTCCTTATGCACGGCGACGAAGGAAATGCTTCTTCGACTGCAGGCGTTACTGCTCTTAATCTTGCTAAGCGCTCTAACATGTCTGTCATTTGTGGCCACACTCATCGTCAAGGTTTGGTTCCTTATAGCCAGAGCCACGGCGCTGGTACTACTCGTACCATCTGGGGTTTTGAAACTGGCAATCTTATGGATTATTCAAAAGCTAAATACATCAAAGGTGGACTTTTTAATTGGCAACAAGGATTCGGTGTCCTCTATGTCGATGGACAAAAAGTAACTCCTGTCGCAGTCCCAATCCAGAAGGATGGTTCATTCATCTTTGCAGGGTATAAGTGGGGTTAAACAAGGCGTATGGTATGCCATACAGCAAGGATATTAAATGAATTGGGATCGTATCGAACCCTGGCAATACATTGTAACTAGCGTAGCAAGTGAGTATCACAAGCATTACGATATGTGCGATTTAGAAGACATCAGGCAAAATCTATACGAGTGGTTCCTTACTCATCCTAATAAATTAGATGAGTGGGAAGCCCTCGGTAAAAAAGACGCCAAGAATCTTATCTATCGCTCACTACGCAATCAAGCGCTTGACTATTGTCAATATTGGAAAGCGAGAACTCTTGGATATGAAGTTGATGATCTATTTTATTACACACCCGAGATGGTGGAAACGCTTTTGCCGTCAGTTCTTTTGGGAAGCGTAGCCACACTACCAGTGCTCAATCTAGGTAAAACAGGTAAGTCATCCACTCTCGCAGAGAGCGGTAATTTATCGACAATGATAGCCGAACTTGAAAAAGTTTGTGTTGGATTATCGGCAGAGGACAAGAATGTAATCAACCTCCGTTTCGCATTGGGATATGAGTATCCAGAAATAGTTAAAGAGTTAGATCTTAATACCGAAGACGCAGCACGCCAACGCGTGCGCAGGGCAGTCAAAAGAATCATCAATAAGTTGGGCGGATATAAGCCGTTCAAAGATGAAGATGAATCCCCTTCGGAAGAAAATCTCGAAACTCCCGAAGAGGATACCATCGTTGAACTATAGGTCGAACTCTTCCTCATCATCATCGAGGGCGAGATCAACTTCTAGTTCCGCAGGGTCAGTCCACAATTCTTCTGCGTATTCGTCCATATCATCATCAGATGGTACATAGAATTCATCATCATTAGTCGGCATAGAGAGCCACCAAATCATTTAAGAAATCCATAGCATCACCATAGTCGTCCTCCGATAATCCAGCCTCAATCAACATCTCTTTCATATCGGTAGCACTATCTATTAGTTCTTGTAGATCCATTTATCCTCCTGTCTTGTAGAACCCACTGGCATTAAACTGAATGCCAGGTACTGAGTATACCTGATTCATAGGCTTATCGCAACAGATTGGACTGCTTGCCTCAGCGTGTATAGACCGCTCAAGCGTCTGTTGTGTATGGCATACCATACACTCATAATCATACGACGGCATTGTATACCATTTCGTACATTTTATATTCCGCGTACTGGAACGTACCCACAGGGTAATCCTCCTTATTCTTTCCGCTTCTTAGCATTCTCTCGGCAGGTAGCATACCACCCCAGATTCCCCAGTAAAGGTTTTTCTTGAGCATACCTAACTCTCCGCATTTGATCATAACGGGGCACTCAAAGCAAGTATCTATCGCTTCTTTTACATCGCTGACCAATTTTTTATTTCGTTTGGGTGATACCGCCCCTGGCAAGAGAACAGTAAACCATTTATCAGGGTCGGTTGAGCACGGCGTATTCACCTGTTCTCCTTTTCTCTAGCATTAGTTGTTGTAGGCTTATGTAATTGTCTAGATTCTTTACGATTCTTTTACTAAGCCTCATAGCGTCATCTTTGTTGTAGCCATAATAATACAGCGTATCGTAGACTTTGTCTACTCTAGGGTTCACGAAGTTACCATTTTCATTTCAGTCATATCTTCATCAACTAGAAATTCATCTAGGTCTTCGCTAGACATCATCTTGTAAGACGCTTCTTCCTCAGTACCAGCCCTAATTGAGTAGGTCTTAGTTACTTTAAATATATATTCTTTAGTCATTATTCATCTCCTTCCTCCTCGCAGTAATTTCCAGAGTTGTGCAGACAACTACAATCTACAAATCGATTATCACAGCATACGCATATAAGACAATCGTCGCAATCGCAGTCATCAGTGTGGCTACTATCGTAGCAGTTATCGCATTCGCAATCCGAGTCGTGATCATCATAGTTCCAAGGATCACGCGACGAACGATGGCGGTCGCCATTGTCCCGCTCTCGTCTATTGACTACATCTCTAAGAAGTTCCATTAGTACCACCCTTTCCGTCGCCAGTGATGCCAAGCATTACAAGGCGTTTGATATTTATAGTAGATATATTTTAAGCCACGCTCAATTTGAAGTGGCGGTTCTGTCTTGTTAGACATACCCAACATCTGCGGTATGCCACCAGCATACTCACCCATAACTTTTACAGGGTTGTGCGCTTTGGGATCCCACGCCGATTCCTTGCCCCACAAGTTAGACAGACAGGCAAATTGTTCTGAGGCGAATACCTCAATCCTATCTCTTGCGAAGGCAAGGCTATCGGTGCGTGTCCAAATCGTTTGTGTTGGTTTACTATTTTGGTCTATGACGGCAGGCCATAGCATTGATAGTGCTACCAATACACCAGCAGTAGTGATGATCATAACAACTCTAGTCTTATTCATTGTTACTCCAAGGTAAAGTGTTGGCGAGTAAATCATAAGACCGAGCCAATGATTCGTTATCAGCCTTACGCGCTAACTCACCACGCGCAAGATAGTATTTTCTTTTGCCTTCTGCTTTTGGATTCTTATTCTTCAACACCATCACTCCATTATTGGTGAGGTAGTTTAGAACCGTACTAACAACATCATTAAGTGGCACATTTCTCATTGGGAAATCGTCGCCGTGCTCAGCAGAAAAAGTAAGCCCAGCCTTGATTATTGCTATTCTAAGAGTGGTTTCTTCAATCATCATAACTCCTAACTGTATGGCATACCATACACTTTAGCGGAAGTAACTGACCCCATTACAGAGCCAGTTACCCCACAGTTTATTGGTTAGCGAATAGAAGCGTAGACTGGTTCTACATATCCTTCAAGTCGTGAAGCGCGAGTGGTCTTGCCTGATTGAATATGTAGGTAGCGACCTGATGGTAGTGATAACCATACTGATGAATCTTTGAAGCGGTCGTTACCTTTGATTGCCTTAACAATCTGTAGTGGTGCTGATGGAGTGGTGGCGCGTTGTGCTTCGAACTCAAGAGCGTCGAGTTGTGAAGCGATTTCAGCCAATAGTTGGCTAATTGGTGCTGTCGTCATATTTATTTCTCCTCTGTTGGTAGGTTAGTACAACATACTATCAGGTATCTCCCGATAGTAATTCTTATTTGCTTTAGATGTTTCTGCTGGCATATAGCACAGACAGAAACCAGCAACATCTCCGCATTCGTAACACCCACGACATATTGGGCAGTACTCAGACTCTAAATCTTTGCCTTCGACTAGGTTATTACAGTTGGGGCATAGGAAGCCTTCCCAACCCTCCTTGTCTAATAACTCTAGTGTATCATCAAGTGGAACCGAGGTCAAGATACCCTTACTCTCTTTGTGTGGTGTGTAGTTATAGCCCCAATCTAGATCGTACTGGTATGGCTTTGGGTGATAGCGGTAACTATCATACACAGGCGCAGGTCTGTGATAGGTATTAGACCACCATATGCCGTCGGTATCCCAAGAGCCAGCCTTCTCGTTGATTATATACAAGTTAGACTTAGCCTTAGGGTCGAGCGTAAGTATAGCCATTTTGCTACCAGTAGCCCAACTCTCGACCATTGTCCACACTCTATCGTCATCAAGAGAAGAAACACCACCGATCAACGGCAATACTTCTTCCGCGAATACTCTAGAATCTGAGCGTCTATCGTCGGGCTTCATTGGTAAATCTAGCATACCATTGTGCGCTAGGTAAGTCAGGCTACTATCGCCAACCTTGAAAGGGTGGCAGTTGCCTTCATTTTTAACGCCGTGCGTAGCGATACGGCAGTGCCATATTGCGTAACTGTCTGGATATTGCGCTCGCAATTCCAAGAACCTGTTAATAGATTTCTTGGCAGACATTGTGCGCTCGGAGATAATTTCATCTCCAGCGATAATGGCGAAGCCGAACCCATCGGGGTTACGACAAGCACCTTGTAATAATTCCTCCCTTGTGGGAGTGGACTTAGCGTCGCAGACTACTAATAAACAAATGATACACCTTCTCTCTACGCGTCGATTACTTGATGTTCGATGGCTTTTAGATTTATAGCCTTAATGCTAGGCATACGATCTAGCAGTTCAGGATAGAGTTTCTTGTGTATGGTACACCATACAGCGAAGTCCTCCCAGTTATACCAATCATCACCCGATATATGAATATCGCGTGTGTATTCCACCATAGCGTGAGCCAGACCGAGGCTCGATTTTACTCCGCTAGGGTTCATTGTGCCACGCATAAAGCGCAACTCTAGTGTGTCTTTTTTGTTTGTGTTGACTGCGGTGTACTTATCTCCGCCGTCTAAGTCATCTCCACCCTTGGCTTCAAGGGTAAAGACAGGCTTATCGTATTCATCAAATCCCCATACATCATTGAAGCGGGCATAGGACGACTTGCGCCCACCGAACTTCATCATCATCTCAGAGTTACGATATACGAACTCTATGAACCTGTGCTGATGAGCACCATTATTAAATCCTGTGCGAGATATATGGATATGTAAGCCACAAGTGCCAGCGTCCCACGATCTCGCTTCATAATCCTTGCGCAATCGGTCAATGGTATCCCAAAGGACATCAGAATCGTTGCGATATGCTTCATAAGTATGCGGTTGGGTAACTATCTCGAAGCCACCACCGATACTCGAATCGTGCTTTAACTGTGCTATCTCAGGCTCTTGAAGCCTAGTCATAGCGAATAATGCGGCATCATCTATAACTGAGCGTGAAACCTGAGTTTCTAACTCGAAACCGAACCATAGTTGCTTATCGGACGAGCCGTGAAATACAAGGTTGGGTACGCAACTGTATTCGTGGATAGGACTACTTGTTGAACCAGCACCACATCTACAACGGCGCAAGTTACCGTCCACATCACGATTACAATTACGACAGAAAATATCATTGAGATATGTGAACACTCCACAATAACATTGTCGCAGGCTATTTGCCCAACAATCATTTATGTAGCAGTAAGAACCGCCAGAGAAACGGATTAGGTGGTCATCTATCTGGTCGTTTGGATAACGCGTACCGCACTCGCCACACTTACAAGAGGCTTGTCTAACGCAATTGCCACACCAGCGTTCTAGCGTGGTGTTGTTGCGCGTACCAACTTCAACCTTGAAGCGGTAGCCCTTCTCCATATGCTCACCACATCTAGCGCAAGGCACTATCGGCTGAACTTCATCATCAGTAGTCATTTTATCTCCTTTCGTTAGTAGTTCGAGTGTATGGTATGCCATACACCTTCGATCATTTACTGCTCTCTATTCAGTTATAGGTACTATTCTATACCATCAGCGACCTTAAGTCAAGTCGCTCAAGGGTACAGAAAATTCTTACAATCTTGGCTCATCTTATCAAGTGGCACTTTACACTTATCGGGTGTGGTCGCACCCATAGCCCACCATACAAGACCAAGCACAAGCAAGGCGAGTATAACGCGCTCAATTTTCATCAGCATAGTAATCATCTCCATAGAATACGGCGTAAGCCTGTGTCATTAAATTTGTGTTGGAATTTTCCTGCGCTTGGCGCAGGTTAGCCCTGCGGTGGCGTTCATCACGCTTATCCTGTAAGCGGTCATCAGTAATTGTGCGGGTTGAGTGGCTCATTATTCGCTCACTTCACACTCAAGGTGATATGTCCACCCTTTGTTGTCTATGTAACCTGTAATTTTACAGATTGAACAACGCCACATTGTGCTTGAAATTGCTTCCATTATTGTCCCTGCTCGTCCATTATGCGACGGCGTTCAGCCGCACGCTCTTTGCGCTTGAACTCGCGCTCGACCTGCTTCATCTCAAGTTCAGCCCTAACCTCTGCGTACTCAGCAAGCCACGCTTCGAGTTCGGCTATCTCGACATCTATATCCTTTGGAACTTCACGCTTTAGACCTTCAAGCACAGTTGCTTCATCAGCCAAACCCTTACCTGCTGGGTGATTAGCCTTTGATATATCTCTAGCCTTGCCCTTCTTAACGCTACTTGATGTTGCGTATATTTCGTTCATTTTAACTCCTTCTGTATGGTATACCATACACTAAGGCTTCGGGATAGTTCCCTTGCCATTACCTTAATTATAGCCTAGTCAAGACCTTAAGTCAAATCACTATGGGCTAGGTGTATGGTATGCCATACATCAGCAGTCATCATCAACCATCAAAATTTGTGTTGGAAAAAATCCGCAGTCATCAGCTAACCGCAGTCATCAGGCATCATTGTCCATCAAAGTTTGTGTTGGACGAAAATTTTAGGGTAAAAAAATAACCCCGACCCTTTCGGGTCGAGGTTATCTTGTCGGACTTTAGGCGTTAGCCTTAACTTTGTCCATTGTCTTAATGAGCGTGGACACGCTGACCAACTTCTTGATTAACGCCACGCGACCCTCAGAGTTTAGGCGTTCTGCAATTTCGAGCAGGTAATCGCCTAGTTCGTCAATCGTGGCTGGTGCTTTGGCGGTTGCTGTCTTGCCCGCGCGACCCTCTCGCACTATCTTTGGCAGACTTTCTGCCAGTAATTCTGGGGTGGCGTGTTCGGCAACCTTAGCGCGTGCAGTGGTCGCGCCATAGGCGCGGTCTGCTTTCTCCGCCATTGCGTACACTTTGGCGAAAGTGTGAGTGCTTTCAATGTCTGGGAATTGCGCCACGATGGCATTGAAAGTTGCGAAATGTTGCGCTTTCGTAGGGGTAATATCGGAAAGTGAAATTCCGCAGTCTTTCTTTGCTTGCTTGATACTGTCTTGAATCTGGCGTACCGAGTAGTCACGAGATATGGAGACGAATCCAAACGAACTTTCGCGGGTTGCTTGTGCGATTTCGACATATGTCGAAACAAGCAGGGAGACACTTTGTAGTTCTGCTTTTGGTGCTGGTTTTGATTTTGTAGTCATTATTTTAACCTTTCGAGATTTTGAGATGTGAGCGTGATTTACGCTCACAAGATCAGTATAACATACTTTGGCTGTATGGCATACCATACGGTCAAAGTGAATATGAACAGCAGATGAATTCGCTCTGGGATATTGCTGAGTGTTTTCTGAGAATTACCTGAGAATATAAGGCTGGGCGGGCTAAGTTACCGACGGGTAACATAAATATAAGTTACCGACGGGTAAGTTACTGGTGAGTAATAAAGGATAGTGCTTCTCTCAGCATATTCACAGGATATTCTCAGCGTGGGGGCAAGCGTGGCTCTGAAAGTAGATAAATAAATATGTAAATTTATCGACTTTTGACCCGACCCCCTTTTAACTATGATGGGGATTAGGTCTTAGTATCCACTAAAATATTTTTGATAAATATAATCCCCCCTTATATATATAACAGAATTGTTATAATCCATTTTGAGCGTAAAACAGGGCACATTTGGTGCCCCTAAAAAGATTTTTTAAAATAAAAGTCGGTTTTATATGAAATATACAGGTTATCTATAGTATATAGATAATATAATATAAGAACGCAAAGCGTTCCGTTTAAACTTCACGCTTTGCTTTAATTAATCTTTTAAATATATATACTTACCCTAATTATGCCAAAAAACAATACCCCAATTTTAGTACCAAACCAACCCCTAGGCGGAGGTTATAATGGCCTCCACTAAATCGCACCAATACACCACAGCCAAGGGATCTAGTCGTACCCCCAAAGAAGCCAAACAGATCATCATAGATCTAATCCAGGCAGGTTCTACTGTAGACGATGCCTGCAAGGCGGCAGGTAAGTCACCCAAATCTTACGAATATTACAGAAGTACAGATACCCAATTCAAAGAAGCAATCGACCTAATCCGTGGAATGCAAAAGCGTCAGGGTGTCCTTCTTGGCGATGACGCCAATATATCTTTTGAGGACTTTCGGGAAAAGTATCTCCTTTCAAAGACTTTCCCTCATCAGTTAAATATGACCGACCTTCTTGATGATCGGCCACCTCGCTGGATCCACCCCTCGATGACATATGAGCAGGGTGAACCCCAGTTCGTTCTAATCAACGTACCGCCAGACCATGCTAAGTCAATGACTGTATCTATTGACTATGTGACCTACCGTGTCTGCGTAGATCCAAATGTAAGAATCAAGATTGTTTCAAAAACCCAAACGATGGCTTCCGAGTTCCTCTACGCCATCAAGCAAAGACTGACTAACCCAACCTGGGGAGATCTACAAAAACGCTTTGCCCCACCTGAAGGGTGGAAGGCCACCGCTGATAAATGGACCACCACAGAGATCTACCTAGCCCGTAACTCCTCCGAAAAGGATCCTACGATCCAGGCTCTTGGTATCGGTGGTCATATCTACGGTGCCCGTTCAGATTTGATTATCCTTGATGACTGTGTTACCCTCTCCAATGCTGGTGAGTATGAGAAACAACTTCGTTGGATTCAACAGGACTGTGTAACTCGTCTTGGTCCTTTTTCAAAGTTGCTCGTTGTAGGTACACGCGTTGACCCGATTGACCTTTACAAAGTGCTGCGAGATGATACTCGCTACCCAGAAGGCGAATCCCCTTGGACATATCTGGCTATGCCAGCAATCCTTGAGGTTGATGAAGATCCAGCCAATTGGGTTACTTTATGGCCTAAGTCTGACCGACCATGGCTAAAAGATCCAACCCCCGCTGATGAGAATGGTTACTTCCCAAGATGGGACGGTCCACATCTAAAGCGCCGTCGTGCGATCCTTGATCCACGTACTTGGGCAATGGTATATCAGCAACAAAATGTTTCTTCGGATGCTATCTTCCATCGTGAAGCCGTACAGGCTTCTATTCAAGGAATGAGAGCGCCAGGTCCCTTTGTCAAAGGTGCACCAGGTCATCCCAATCTAGAACATGATCCTTATGTTATTTGTTCTATGGACCCTGCGATGAGCGGTGATACATTTACCGTAGCATACGCTGGAGACATTAAGACTAAAAAGCGCTATGTAATGGAAGCCTCCAAGATGACGGCTCCAACCCCAGCCAAGATCCGCGAATTGATTAAGTCCTGGACGCTAACCTATCGACCTAAAGTCTGGGTTATTGAAAAGAATGCTTTTCAACTATTCCTTACACAGGATGAAGAAATCAACCAGTTCCTTGCTAGCCGAGGTATCCGACTTGTCTCGCACTACACAGGTGCTAACAAGATGGATGGTGAATACGGTGTAGCCTCTATGGCTACCCTATTTGGGCACATAGATGACCATGGTAAGCACATGGGCGATAATCTTATAGAGTTGCCGCGGTCCGTTGATGAATCCATGAAGGCTCTAGTTGAGCAACTCGTTACCTGGTCGCCAGGAACTAAGAATAAATCCGACGGACCGATGGCGCTTTGGTTTGCTGAAACCCAAATGCGTAACTATATTAACCAGACTGGTGTCTACCAAGAGACTTGGATTAGAAATCCCCATGCCACTCGGGGGGACCTTGCTAAGCGCAGGGTCGTTAACCTCGACGAATGGGAAGAAATGAACAATAAAATTGCGGCTAACGGAGGATATCTATAATGGCTCTAAGCATTGATGAGGTGAGTGAGAAGGTCCGCAAGATAAAGGATCATTCACATCGCCGCGATGCACGTTGGCAGGACCTTTTGGCTATTCGCCAAGGCGATATCCAGAATGTATTCCCACAATTATTCTCAGATGACTTCCCAAAGCCAATGGTATCTAACTTTATCGATGTCGCGGCACGCGATATTGCTGAAGTAATTGCTCCACTTCCTACTTTTAGTTGCATGACTAACAATGTTAACAGCGACACAGCCCGTAAAAAGGCCGATAAGCGCTCTATGATTGCTGCTGGTTACCGTGATGCTTGTAGTTTGCAGACCAAGATGTATTCTGGTGCAGATTATTACATTACATTTGGTATGCTGCCGTTCATTATTGAACCAGATGAGACTGGCAAGCGCCCATTAATCCGTATTGAAAGCCCAGTCGGGGCTTATCCAGAGTTTGATCGTTTTGGAAAATTGCTGTCGTACACTAAGCGTTACTTTAAACCAGTACGCGATCTAGTTAATCAGTTCCCTGAGTTTGAAGGGCAAATTCGTAACAAGTACGAGAAGCGTTCTTCTAATCGTCAGATGGAAATGTACCGTTATCAGGATAAAGATCAAACCTATCTGTTCCTACCTGAGCGTAATAACCTTGTTCTTGTCCATATGCCAAACCTTATGGATGAAATTCCAGTTGTTCTTGCTGTCCGCCCTGGCGTAGATGATGAGACACAGCGTGGTCAGTTTGATGATATCATGTGGGTACAGGTTGCTCGTGGTCGTTTTGCTAATTTAACTTTAGAGGCTGCACAGAAATCTGTTCAGGCTCCATTTGCTTTACCTTCTGACGTTAATACCGTTGAGATTGGTCCAGATGCAACAATCCGTTCTGCTAACCCAGAAAAGATTCGTCGCGTTGAACTTAATATCCCACCTGGTCTTTTCCAAGAATCACAAGAACTAGATCATGAACTTATGGTTGGTTCTCGCTACCCTCAGGGTCGCCTAGGACAGCAATCAGGTTCTATTGTAACAGGCAAGGGCGTTCAGTCTTTGATGGGTGGGTTTGATACTCAAATCAAAACTGCTCAAGCCGTCTTGGCAGATACATTCCGCAAGGTTATGTATGTTTGCTTTAAGATGGATGAGACTTACTGGCCCGATGTAACAAAGGAAGTACGTGGCATTAATGCTGGCGCTCCTTATGAAATTAATTATACTGCCAAGAAGGACATCAATGGAGATTACCATTGCGATGTTACTTATGGCCTCATGGCTGGGCTAGATCCTAACCGTGCTTTAGTTTTCGGCTTGCAGGCTCGTGGAGATAAATTAATCTCACGTGATTTCTTGCGCCGTCAAATGCCGTGGGAACTCAATATTACCGAGGAAACACAGCAAGTAGAAGTAGAAGAACTGCGCGATGCGGCCATTTCGATGATAGGTGCCCTCGCTGGCGCGCTACCTCAAATGGTAATGCAAGGGCAGGACCCATCTAAGATTCTCACTTCATTGGCTCACGTTATTAAAGGCCGTCAAGAAGGTAAAGAGATTGAGATATTGGTGCAAGAGGCGTTCGCGCCCGAACCTGCACCTCAAGGTCCCCCTGGTGTTGAGCCATCGCTTCCTGAACAGCCGCCCGATACGGGTGCGTCAGGACCAACTTCCGCTCCACCAGGGGCCTCTCAAGGTCAACCACCATCAATGGAATCATTATTAGCAGGGATGAACCAATCGGGAAACCCTAGTCTAAGCGCTGGCATTCGTCGGCAAACACGTATCTGACGGGATACGCGTAACTAACCTATAGGAGATACACAATGGCATATACAACAAATGTACCAAAGCCTGCTAACCAAGGTGGACACGGTTCCGCCCCAACTCAAGCAGCAAACATGCAAGCAAAGAAGACAGCCGCAGAACCAGGTATGGAAAAAGTTCTATACAGCGAAGAACCAAAGGGTTTTGGCGGATCTAAGAAAGCCTAAGTTTAACTAAAAGAACGGTAAAAAATGACTGAAGCCTGGACACGTAAAGAAGGAAAAAATCCTGCTGGTGGCTTAAATGCCAAAGGCAGAGCATCTTATAAAGGTGGCACTTTAAAACCCCCTGTAAAGTCAGGAGACAACCCTCGTCGGGCATCTTTCTTGGCACGCATGGGTGGTGCCTCGGGTCCAGAGCATAAGCCTAATGGTGACCCTACTCGCTTGTTGTTATCACTTCAAGCGTGGGGGGCATCATCAAAAGCAGATGCTAAAAAGAAGGCTGCTGCTATTAGCACACGTAACAAAGGTAAAAAATAATGCCATCAGGCGGAAATAGAACACCAGCAAATCCAGCGCCATCTAGTGGCCCAGGTGCTCTATCACAACGCACCGATGGTGGACCTGCTTCAAAGCAAGCCGCTCGTTATATTGCAGGTGGTGACTATGGAGATGCAGGACTTATGGGCATTCAACAAGGTGCACCTATGGCTGCAACACCAACGCCACGACCACAACCAATTCAAATGCAACAACCAGAACAAGGACAACAAGTTGTACCACTTACTGCTGGTACACAACGTCCAGATGAACCTATAACATCAGGAGCCGATGCAGGCCCTGGTCCTGGTTCAGCATCTTTAGGATTACCACCACTAGAACAACAAGGTGGGTCAACTGGTCGCTCTATAGTACAAACTTTTGCACAACGTCCAGACGCGTCACCACAACTTAAGCAACTTGCAGCGAACCTAGGGGGTTAAATTATGGCGACAATGCCATTTACTCCCCAAGCACCACAGCAACCACCAATACAGCCATCTGTAGATAATGCCAATAGCATTGTTGCAGAGCACCCTTGGATGGCACAACAATCTCCTGAGATTACGGCTGATGCAATTTCTAATGGTGCTTCACCAGCGCAAGTAGATATATTAGATCATACAAGTAAAACTGTGGCAATTGGTAATGCAATTACACAACATCAAGAAACTCATAGTTCTCATTCTCTTTGGGCAGATGCTCTTGGTGGCGTAACTAATTTTGCTTCAACAGTAGTTCATAAACTTGGTGCAGATATCCCAGGTTTTAAACAAGTCAGTTCTTGGGCTAACTCAGGCATGCAAGAAATGCAAAAAGATTTTAAATTTATTGGAGCGATCTATAAAGATCGTGGGCTTGGCGAAGGTTTACTTGCTACTGCTGGCATTGCCGCAGGCGGTATTTTAGGATCACTTATTGGTCCAGAAGGTACAGTAGGCGGTACGGCTTTAGTCGCTAGCCTATTGGGTGCTACAATTGGTGCAGATATTGCTGGAGTAGGCGAGCGCCAAATTCTTGGTCGCATTATACCAGACTTTAAACAACCTATGGCTCAGTCTAATGATCCTAAGTTTATCATGAACCCAGGACATGTAGTATCAAGTGCCCTTGCAAATATTACTGGCTGGAAATCTCTTACAGACACTAATCATGGTTGGGGTCAAACCGTATCAGGTCTTACCGATATGGCTTTTGATTTTAAAACAGATCCTTTTATTGTATTAGGTAAATTTACTGGACTTGTTAAAAGCGGTGGATTGCTTACTGGTGTTTCTAAAGATGGTATACAGGTTGGCATTAAAGTCAACTCACCTCTTGCTAGTTCGGCTCAACCAATTTCTGATTTTCTTGTCAAGAACTCAGGTGTTCAATATAACCTAGAGGGTGTGCAACAAGCATACGAATATGGTAAGAACATTCAAACTGGTGGTCTTTTAGGCAAAGTTGGCAATGTACTTAATCCATTTACTGGAGCCGCACAGAATTTCTACCGCGCAGTTCAAACTATTGTAGATGAAAAGAACCCAGTGGCAATTCAAGATATGTTCCCGGGTTCAAATTTTTCAGTCAATATAGCACAGAAACTTGCTAAGGCTAACAACGCTGATGCCGTAGTAAAGATTATTGGTAATTCTATGAATGCCAAGACCCTTTTAACTAATGGTGATTTGCAAGGTGTAGCCAATCGTCTAGTACTTCCCACACAGGCCTTACCTCGTGTTATAGGTACTACAATTACAGATAAGATTCTTCAGAAGGCAAATGATCCAAGTCTTGATATGACATCAAACTTATTACTTCCTAAAAAAGTTGCAGTTAAAAATGCTGATGGTGAATTTTTAGATGTTAATGGCGATGTATGGAATTCTGCTTTAAATGTCGACAAAGCATATCAACGCGTAGGTGGTGGCCTGTATTCAAAAGGCCTTGATGGAACATACAACCCATGGAACCCACTTGCTGGCAAGATACGTACATTTACTGGATATAAGGCTTTAACCGTAGATCCAATTTTAATGACACAAGAAGCAACTAAGTTTAACTGGGAAAGCCCAGATGCTTTTACCGCTTTATATAAAATGGCTCGATACACTATGGGCAAAAGCGCTGCGCTAGAAGCAGCAAGCAATGTAATGAAATTTAAAGGCCAAGACGCTTTGTTGAATACACATTATTCACAATTGATTAAAGAAATGGCCAAGGCTGGCGGTATTTCAGAAGACGCAAATGTCATGAGAAACGTTATGTCTCAAATTCAACGGGCTACCCAATCTGGCAAAGATGAATTAAATGCTTATGGAACCTTGGTTAAGGGATCACCTACACCAGGTACTATAATGAGAGATACTTTAGATAAAGGTGGTAATGTAGTTCCTGGAGTAGAAAAGCAAGTAGCCCTTAATGAAAGCCAACTTGGCGGCGCTGCAATCATTAACTATAAGCAACTTCGCAAAGCCATTCAAGAGGCCAATGCTTATAACCGTATGTACTCTAAGGCTGATGATTTTTTTACATGGTATACTGAAAAAGCATTTGCTCCCCTTACGCTATTCACAACAGGCTTTGGCCTTCGCGTAGCAGGCGGAGAAGCAATGCACCAAATCATGCGTAATGGTCTTGGCAACTATTTACAAAATGTTGTTGTTGCAAATGGTCTTCGTTACAATAGAGATCTTATTAGCAATGCAGCCACAAAAGAGGGAATTGTTAATCATGTCGCTAATGCGATTGTAGACGGTTCAACTAAAGAAGATATAGGCAGAACTGCTGGTCTAGATCATACGGTTGCAGAAAACGAAATGACAAGATTTGTTAAAGAAAAAGAAGGCCTATGGGATAAGTGGAATATACCACGCCCAGTAGGTTACATTTCTTCTAAGATGGCTCCATACATTGCTAAAGATAAGTTAGCAGTTATGGCTAAATACCAATCACTTATGGGTATTGTTTTGCCTAGTTCTATGACCGCCACTCACATGGCCAAGTTATCTTCTGCTACTGAAGAAGAAGTAAATACACTTGCACAACTTATGCGTGGAACCAAGGCTGGCCCTGGGGCTAACCCATTACAAATGTTTGATTATCTGCACCCAAGTTATCACCCATATTGGGCTATCCAATTAAATAACTGGTCTAAAAGTGCTTTTGGTAAAGACATTGCTAGCGATTATTTAAAACTTGCGCAAAAGTCTAGTTTTAATAAACTTACTACTGAAGCCAGATGGTTAAAAGTTCAAGCCTTACACGAGGCTCGTATTAACGATCTAAGCCAATATAAAGACCTTCGCGGTCGTATGGTTGGTCTTAACTCAGGAGACCCAGCATCATTTGCTGCTAACCAAGTACAATCTCTTCGTGGCCTTGTTGAAGGCGAAGATATGACTACGCATTCATGGCTTATTAAAAACATTGCTGAAGGCAAAAAGACTATGGCTAGCGATTTACGCGAAGTCAAAGTAGATCAAAGCCCAAAGGCTATGTTTGGTCGTGTTGCCCCAGATTTTACTGGTAATGTATTTGATAAAGTTATTGATGCTGGACACCGTAATATTATTGGTCCAATTATTGATCATATTTCACGTGAACCAATTTTTAATCATTATCTTTATGAAAACTTCCGCAGATACCAGCCTCTTATAGACAAAGGTATTCTAGGCGAAGATGAGGCTTTACGCCTTTCTGGACAAGCAGCAGTTGGAAATATTCTTCCGCTTATTCACAATCCAGCATTGCGCTCACAGATGGCTATGATCCATCGTAACTTAGTTCCATTTTACTTTGCTCAAGAGCAGGCATTAAAACGTGTTGGCCGCTTGATCTCAACTAACCCGGGCGCTTTTCGTGAATTCCAAATGATTCAACAGGGTATTAATAATCCAGGATTTGTTCACACAGAACCTAATGGACAGCAATATATTGTTTATCCAGTTATTGGTGAATTTGGTAACGCGCTTGCGCGTGGTATGGATGCTTTAGGATTTAAGCAATATGTAGGTCTGCCATCATCTATTACTGGCAGCACTTCTTCTTTGCTTTCTGTATTACCAGAATCCAAAATGCCATCTGTTAACCCATTTGCAAATGTGGCTGTTTCTCAACTATCTAATCTTTTCCCTAACTTTATGAGTTTGGATAAGATATCTAACCGTGTGGCTAACCTGGCAACAGGCGCTAACCCATTTGATTCTAAGTCCTCTGGTTATATATCAAAAGGCATCTTTGATGCTATGATACCTAACTCAACTATTCGTGATCTGTTTAATGCTCTTCATCCAGATCAAAAAGAATCAATGATTCATAATGCTATGAACTCGGCTATTGCTGCAGCGTACTTTAGTGGACAATTAGATAAACAAGAATTCCAGAATATGACACCAGCCCAAAAACAGACAGTGTTAGATCGTATTCAACATAATGCTCAGACAGATCTTATTGTTAAGGGTATACTTGCTTTCTTTTTGCCATTAGCCCCAACGGTATCTAATGACTACTTCAATAAAGCAGGTCAATCTTTGCGTGCTGAATGGTTACATTTAACTTTACCAAAAACCGCTGGTGGGCTTGGAATGACCGCCCCAGAAGCAGCGTTAAAGTTTAAAGAAGAACATGGCGATAATGCTATGTCTTATTCTGTTTCTAGTACCGTATCTGGCAGTAGCGGATCTTCTATGCCTTTGGCTGATGAAGTCCTAACTTGGTTAGATCAACATAAGCCACTTATGGCATCACACCCGTATGCTTCTGCTTATCTTGTGCCACAAGTACAATCTTCACCAGATGCACTAAAAGTTGAACAAACACTTTTAACAATGCACCTGCGCGAGCAACGCACGCCTGAACAATTTTTAAGTGCTATTTATGTAAGTAAAGGTTGGAACGAAATTGAACCTTCGCTTTTATCCTATCAAGCACAAATGGCTAAAGCTCGCAGTACTGGCAATACTCGTACTGCTGGAGTACTTGGACAACAATGGAAAGCATTTACCACAAAGTTTGGCGAGGCCAATCCAATCTGGTATGCTGACTATAATAACCCAACTAAATCTACTAGCGCTTTAACCGCGCTTGCTCAACTTAAAGATCTTAACTCCAAAAATATGCTTGGAAACTCTAACGTAGTTCCTGGTATAAAAGACCTTCTTAATTCATACGAATCTTATCACTCACAACTTCTTGCAAATACTTATGCAAATAGCGGTAGAGTGACTCCATTATATAGTCAGATCAAAGCGCAATGGGTTGATTACTTAAACCAACTTGTGTTAGATCGTCCAGAATTAACAAATGTTGCTACTGGTGTATTTAAGAAAGTGGTATAAATGAGCTCGACTAAAACTGTTCAAAAAACAGTTCCAAAAATAACTCCTTCACCACAGGCATCTTTAAAGACCCCAGCAAAAACACCAATGCCGCAAGTTACTGGCCAGTCTGGATTTGATCAGGCACAGGCTAATAATACACTTGGTGTAATGCAAGCACAATTGCAACCTAAAAATACTACGGTTGTAGATACTCAACAGACTTCACGACCTGATGCAGTTGCTTCTCTCAATAGTGTCATGTCTTCTCTTTTTGGGCGACTTGCAACTACAGAAGAACAGGCTCGGTATATTCCAGAACTTAATGCCTACCAAGCAGCGCACCCAACTACTGGCAATCAACAGTTGATATACGACGAAAAAACTGGTAAGCCTTTGCAAGGTACAAACACAATGACAAGTACCAGCACTAGCCCAGATGCTTATTTCCAAAGCATTCTGCAGGGCACTGCCGAGGCTGGTCAGCATAGAGTTATTAATGGTTACCTAGGCGCATTAATGCAACTTTCTAATTCAGCGAGAGAAGGCTAAATATGGCTAATAAACCAAAAGTTGATTATACTGGCCTAGATGCTTTTTTGGCAAATGCGGGTTACAAAGCACCAGTAAAAGAACAAAGTAAGCCACGCTCAAATACAAAACCAAACAATGAAGCAGCAAATGAAACCCTTGCAAAAGCAAGACAAGATGCTACTGACGCAGCGGCTCGTTTGCAAATTTCTGTTGGTCAGTACAAAATGGGCGCTCTTACTAAAGAAGAATTAAATAAAGAATTTTCTGATTATAGCAAACTGCAAGATACTTTGTATACAATGGATGCCCCAACCGCTCAAAGCATTCAACAACAATATTTTCCAAATCCTGCTAATGCTCAAACAAATACTCAAGGAACCCCACCACCCGCAACAGGTCCAGACCAATATGGTAATATTAACGGTGTAGCACCAACTATAGTTACAGACGCTAAAGGCAATCCAGTTAAGAATCCAGATGGATCTTATAAGACTGCTATAGGCGCAACTGAACCTGGCACTGGTGGTAATGTTCTTAAAGGTCCTACCGCTGCTGCTGGTTCAAAAGGTAGCAAGGCTGAAAATGTCGACAATTCAGGTTTAGTATTTACCCCAACAAAGGGAATGAAACCTAGCGATGTAATGGGACCACTTTCAGAAACCCAAATAGCATCACAATATGGAGCCATGGGCTCCTATGCTTTAACAATACCTTGGATGAAATCCCTTATGCTTGAGGGTGCAAACAAGGGCTGGGATGCAAATATGTTTGCATCTAAGGTTCAAAATTATACAATTACTGATCCAACCACAGGTAATGTTATTAAACCATGGGATCAGATTAATGGCAACCTTCGTAATTCTTCATTAGCCTACTTCCAAAATGCTCAACAATGGGCAATGGATTACAATGCAGCATTAAAAAATATGCGCGCTAGCGCTATTCGTCAAGGTGAAGATCCATCAGTTTTTGGTAACCCAATTGATGTAAATGATTCTAAAAACATTGATGCTGCTTTTAAAGATACAGCAAGCGCAGCCTCTGTATACTTTAATCATAATTATGGCAAAGAATTAACTGGTGCGCTTTTAGACCAATACGTTTCTAATCACACAACTTTTGCTAAAACTGACGGTGGCGTGTATGGTGGTACGCTTGGTACTAATGCTAATAGTTTAAGGCAATATGCTGGAGATATGGGCGTTGCCGCAATGTACTTACCACAGTCTACAAAGAATGGTCCAAATACTGGCGATTATTTTGGTAATGCTGCAAAAGCTATTCAAGACGGAACCACAACATACGAAGAACAACAGAATTATATTAAAGCACAGGCATCAGCAATATATAAGCCATATGCTGCACGCATAGCAGAAGGAATGTCAATTCGTGCTTTGGCTTCACCATACCTTAATGCTGCACAAAACACCATGGAAGTTGGAGCAGATCAAATCGACTTGGGTGCGTCTACTGGACTTGGATCTTTAGTGACTAAAGCAATGCAAGGTGATGGTAATTCTTCCGTTCCATTAGATCAGTATATAACCCGATTAAAGCAACAACCAGACTGGCTTAATACTTCCAATGCTCGCAACAGTTTAATGGATACAGCAACTAGCATGCTTCGTAACTTTGGAATGGTGGTTGGTTAATAATGGCAAGATACAATGAACAAATAGTTGAATCGGATCCATTATCATTAATAAACACTGGATACAGTGCTGATGATAATGCAATAAATGCTGCTGCGACTCTTGCTGATACAAAATTAACAGATATAAATGCTGCTGATAAAAAAGCATCAAATCAAAAAGCAATAGATGATGCTAACGCAAAAGCAGCAGCAGCAGATGCTGCAGCAAAAGAAAAAGCCGCGGCAGATGCCGCAGCAAAAGAAAAAGCCGCGGCAGATGCCGCAGCCGCCGCAAAAGCAGCAACAGATGCTGCTAATAAAAAAATTAGCGATATGAATGCTTTAGCATTGCTAAAATCTGTTCTTAGTGGCTACGGTATTGATCCAACTGGTGCTATCAGTAATGCTATTCTTGGTTTACAACAAGCCAACTATGATGCTCCAACTATTCAAGCACTAATGGAAGATCCAAATTCTGCTAACTCTATCATTCCTGGCGTAGCCGCTTTGGGTGCTGCTTGGAATACACGATTTGCTGGTAACGTTGGAAGACGCGCAGCAGGACTTAACCCACTTAGTCCAAAAGATTATATTGCTACCGAAGATGGTTATGCTCAAGTACTTAATGCAGCAGGCGTGCCCGCTGGATTTTATGATACTGCATACGCCAAAGCCAAACTTATTAGTGGAGACATTTCTGTAACAGAACTTCAATCTAGAGTTGATACAGCAGCAAAATCAATATCTAATCAAGACCCATTTTATTCTAATACACTTCAAAGTTACTATGGTTTAACCCCTGGGCAAATGATTGCTCACGCTCTTGATCCAGCAACAGCCCTTCCATTACTACAACGTCAGCAATCTGCCTCTACCTTTGGTGCAGCCGCTAGTCGTCAAAATCTTAAAGTAGACGTTAATACTGCTCAACAGTATGCAGCGCTAGGCGTTACTCAAAGTCAAGCCGAACAAGGTTTCCAGAATATATCTCAGAATTTACCAGCAGAACAACAACTAGCATCTATCTATGGTGGGGCTAATACACAGTTTGGTTCTGCTAGCCAACAACTTGGTAATTTAACTTCAGCCACATTTGGTGGTCCAGACTCTGGAGAAGCAGCAGCCAAGTTAAAGAAACTCAGTCAGCAAGAAATCAATGCGTTCTCAGGATCCGCGGGTGTAGATAAAAACTCACTCTTCGGTGGAACTGCTGGAACCTACTAACCAATAAGCCTGCCTAGCCTACCAGCGCTAGTGCTATGTATCCAAAGACTGGTAGCAGAAGCCGTTAACTTACTCCCCTGTTTGTTAATGAGGTCTGCGTTCATCTACAGAAAAGGGAGTGCCGAAATGGCGAACCAATACGAATATGACGAAGACATCGAAGATGATAACTCACAGAATCAGAGCGATGCTCAGATTCCTGCGGGACTTCGGAAGGCTTTAAAACGCCTTGAAAAAGAAAATCTAGAATTGAAAGAGCAGCAAGCGCAAGCGCTCAATCAACTCCGCGATCGAAGCGTCAAAGACGTGCTGGACTCAAAGGGTGTACCTAGCAAGATTGCTAAGTTTATTCCCAGCGATGTTGCAACACCTGAACAGGTTGATGCGTGGCTAACTGAAAATGCCGATATATTTGGATTCCAGTCCACACCTGAACCTGATGCGATAGACCCTCAAAGACAAGAGGCTGCCAATAAGTTCCAGCGCATTAATAATGCAACTGAAACTGCAATTCCAGCATCTAATGTCGCTGACCTCGAAGCACAACTAAATAACCCTAATTTAACTAAGGCAGATTTAGATGCTATTACGGGAGTCAACAATAACTTTGGGAATAGACGTCGCTTCTAAATCCCATTAAACACTAACCCTATAGAAAGGGGTGGCCGCTATGACTCAATATTACAACAGCACGTCATCATCTGTTGGTACATCAATTGTACAAACAGCCTATGACCGCTATATTGAATTAGCACTTCGTGCTGTGCCTATGGTCCGCGATCTCGCAGACAAGAAGCCAGTACAGCAAGCAATGCCAGGATCAAGTATTGTATTCAATATTTACTCCGACATGGCACCAGTTACTTCTGCATTGTCAGAAACAACTGATCCAGATGCAGTAGCACTTGGAAGCACAACACCAATTACAGTAACACTCAACGAATACGGTAACGCTTCACTCGTTACTCGTAAACTCGAGTTGTTCTCATTCTCAGACATTGACCCAGCGTTAACAGATATCATTGCATTCAACATGCTTGATTCTTTAGACTCTGTTGCTCTTGCTGAACTCGTAGGTGGCCCTAATGCCGTTGCCGAAGTTGCAGGAAACCTTGTCTCTACTTATGACGGTTCATACACTGCTGGTACCACACAAGGTACAATCCGTGCAACCGACGTAATCAAGTCTCGTGATATCCGTTACGCAGTCGCTAAGTTGCGCGCTAACAAGGTAGTCCCTCGCCAAGGCGAATACTACTATGTTGGTATGCACCCTGAAGTTTCACACGATCTCCGTGCTGAGACTGGCGCAGGCGGATGGCGTGATGATCACAAGTACTCTGAAACAGGTTCTGCTGAATTCTGGCCAGGTACTATCGGAACTTACGAAGGCGCGATGTTTGTCGAGTCTCCACGTATGTTCAACGCTGCTGACGGTGCTACTGGCACTGGCGGTACTTATGCTAACACTTCATACGTAGGTACATTTGGAACCACATCATTCGTATATGGTACAACAGGTACTCGCGTATTCCGTACAATCGTAGCAGGTAAGCAAGCCCTCGCTGAGGCCGTTGCTGAAGAGCCACATGTTGTCTTTGGACCAGTTGTTGACAAGTTGCTTCGTTTCCGTCCAATCGGTTGGTACGGTGTGCTTGGATTCAAGCGTTACCGTGATGCCGCATTGATTCGTCTCGAATCATCTTCATCAATTCACACTTCCTAATTAGGAATTGAGTAGCCCCCTCTTCGGAGGGGGTCTGCTTTAAGAGAGAGGAAATCGCATGACATATGTTTTAGAACCGCCTACGGTTAGAGAAACACCTGCTGGCTTTGGTCCTCTTTTTTGGCGCTATGGTTATCCACGCGGAGATACTCTGCTAATGACCAATGGCGTAGTATCACGCTCACGTACTTATTCTGTACAAGAAGTTGCAGACGCAGATTTTGCCTACATTGGTGGGCATATATATCCACTATCACCAACTGAATATACACAGTTGATGGCAGCGGGGTATGGGCCGTACATCACTCAAGTTCCTTAGGAGAGAACTATGGATGAAGAAACACCAGAAGAGTTAATTCGCAAGCGAGTCATTTTGATGGAAATGGGCTTACTAGATGAAAAAGACGCACCAGAATAGAATTAAAATTGCAACCTATGCTATCGCTAAAAACGAAAGTAAGCACGTTGCTAGGTGGCTTGAGGCCACTAGAGAATCCGACTATCGGATAGTATTAGATACAGGTTCAACCGATAACACGGTAGAACTTTTAAAGGCGGGCCAGAACGTCATTGTTGGTGAGACCATAGTCTCCCCTTGGCGCTTTGATACGGCTCGCAATCAGGCTTTAGATTTAGTCCCTGAGGATGCAGATGTATGCCTCGTCCTGGACATGGATGAAATCCCAGAAAAGAACTTTTACCGCAAGGTACAGAAACAATGGGTTCGTGGGGCAGACCGTGGCTGGATTAGCATTGATACTGGTTTCAGGTGGCGCGTAGACAGGCTCCACAGCCGCAAGGGGTGGAAATGGACCTGGCCATGCCATGAGGTCGCCATGTGGCAAGGTGAGGGCGATTACGCCTTTTCTGATACTACGGCGGTTATCTACCATAAGCCAGACGCAACCAAGTCCAGAGGTCAATATTTGACCATGCTACAGGATGCGGTAAAAGAAACTCCAGAGGATTCACGTATGTGGACTTACCTCTGTCGAGAATATTATTTTAACAATGACTGGGAAAATGTCATTAGATGTGCCAAGAAGGCACTTAAGTTTGATGGTTGGGATGTTGAACTAGCCGCCCTTTGTAGGTGGGCTGGAGATGCAGCCAAGAACCTTAAACAAAATTCAACATATTGGTTTGATGAAGGTGCCAAGATATGTCCAGATCAAGGGGAACCTTGGATGGGTGTAGCGGCAGATGCTTTTCGTCATAGGAATTGGGAAAAGTGTTTAGATGCTGCTATTAAATGTTTTGAGATGCCTAAACAAAACCACTACCTCCACGAACCAACTGCGTGGTCTTGGAAAGCATACGACCTGGCTGGAGCCGCTGCGTACAACTTGGGATATCTGGATGAAGCCATATCCTTCGGACGAGAAGCCCTAAAAGGCAAAGGTCCCGAATCAGAGCGCATTGAGCGTAATCTTAAATTTATGGAAGGACTCAAGCAAAATGCACAGTCACGTTCATAAAGTAGCAGAGTGGGGTATGGACAAAAAGTACAACACAATTGTTGCACTTTATGGCTGTACTGGTTGCGATGAAACTTGGGAAAAACTTCCCAAAGAAGAAGTAGAAGAATCTACCCATGACCACGAAGAATATGTCTGGGGTTGCTTTGCTTGCAAAGTAGGAACACTTCAACTTAATACTGGTGACGCTGGTAGGGCAGATTCCATGCCTCAAAAGAAATGGGATAAAGAACTTTCTGATTATCGTGAGGCTAGACGGCAGGGTATCCAGCCAGAAGGCACATCTCGTGAAAAGATTACAGATGCTTTAAAGGCTAGTGAAGTTATGGGTTCCGCTTTTAATGGCGAAACGATGGGCAAGGCTAAAAAAATGACCAAGGCGAAAGCCAAAGGAATCAAGGAGATAGGAATATAACATAGCTATGTCAGATAAGAAACAAGATATTAAAACAACAAAAGGTATGTCAAGTGCTCAAAAAGCAGCATTTAAAAAGGCTGATGATAAGATGGACGCTAAAGGCATCTCTCGCAAAGCAGATGTAAAAGCAGATGCAGCACTAGCAAAGAAAATTAAAGGTAAAAAATAATGCTTATCCCAGGATCTCTGGCAGGGCGCACTAGCGCAAACGACAGCAGTAGAATTAATAAAGCAACCGCTAATTCAATTGGTAAAGGTAGCACAATACCTCCTAAGCCAGCAGGTTACACAGCAAATAATTCAAGCACCGTTCCTCCAGTACAGGGACCAGTAGCCAATCCAGCAGCAGTAAGAGATGCGGCTATTTCTAAGGCTCAAGCCACTCTTCAGAAAAACCGCGTTAAAGGCGGAGTTTACAACAGTTCAGGTACAAATTAATACCCCTCTAATCGAAAGAAGATAAAACAATGTGCGACGCATGCGGATGTACTGATACAATAATTGGCGATGTAGCAAGTCATACATCAGGAAAACCACAAGACCCATACGGTCAATATGATGGTGTTGGCGGATCTAAGTAACTATCGTTTTTAAAAAGGGGGAGCAATGGCATTAACAGACGGCAGAACAGCGGTCTATCATTTAAATCGTTTGGCTGGTACCCTTATCAGGGATATACCACAATACGATTTTAATGGCGCTGCAAATATCTGGGCTTTTAATGTAACGGGTAAAAGATATTCCCGTGGCAAAGACGCTCTCAATCAAATTTATGCTTATCGTAATAGTGGAAAAAATTACTACTACGATACGCCTGGTGCTTTTAACGCCCTTGCTGGAACCTTTGGCCTTGGCGAAAATGAAGCAGCACGGAGGATTAGTTCCTAATGACAACGCTAGCAGATTTAGTTAATGAAACACATCTAGTTCTTTCTGGCTATAGCCAACGACAAGATCAAGCCACTTCTCTAGTAAACAATATCTCTGCCACTGATTCATCTTTTGTAATTCAAAGTGGTTCAGTTGTTTCTAAAGGTCTTGTTGAAATTGACGATGAACTTATATGGATAGACAGTTTTGATAAAACATCTAATACAGCCACCGTTTCTCCTTACGGACGTGGCTATAGAGGTACGACTGCCGTTGCGCATACTGCGGGCACACGGGTGACCATCGCTCCCACATTTCCGCGCTTTGCCATAGAACGTAATGTTAATGCAGCAATTGATTCTGTTTATCCAGATTTATTCGGCACAGCATCTACAACCTTTGCTTTTACGGCTGCTAGAACTACATACCCTCTACCTGCCGATTGCATCGATATCCTGGGTATCTCATGGCAATCTATTGGCCCTTCCAAAGAATGGCTACCCATTCGTCATTACCGCGTAGACCGCACGGCTGATCCAGCCACATGGGGCGGTAGCAAAACTATTAGCATTTCAGATGGCATTATTCCTGGACGTACTGTAACAGTTCGTTATAGCAATAAACCACCAGTTTTAAATAACCTTACAGACGTATTTGAATCTGTAACTGGTTTACCTGCTTCAACAAGAGAAGTTATTATTCTAGGTGCTGCTTATCGTATGGCCGTATATCTAGATCTAGGTCGCGTACCAGCAACCACTGCTGAGGCTAATGCCCAAGGTGGAACAAATCCTATTGGTTCAGCCGTTAACCTCTCACAGATGCTTAAGCGGATGTACCAAGATAGACTTCAAGTAGAAGTACGTCGCCAACAAGAGCAATTTCCTCCTCGTGTTCACATCTCAAGATAAGGGCTAAATATGGCTATTAATCGCTATTACTCTAGTATAGCACAAGATACTACCTTAACTTCTGGTATATCATCAGGAGCCACAAGTATGACTGTAGGCGCAACCATTGGTTGGCCAGTTACAACTTACCCATTTACTTTAGCGCTAGATTACAATACTGGTCTAGAAGAACTGGTAGATGTAACAGCAGTCACAGGTACTACAGTTACCATAACTCGTGGCGTAGATAGCACAACCCCTGTTGCACACGGCGTTGGCGCAATAGTCCGCCACGTAATTACAGCCCGCGATATGACTGATGCTCAGGCTCATTACAATGCAACAAGCGGAGTCCATGGAACCACTGGCCGAGTAGCAAGCATTGATGATGTTGCTGGCGCAATATTTCTAACAATGGGCGCTTAACCAACAACTAACAAGGAGAAATAAATGGCAACAACCTATAAAGTGTTGGGTCAATCTAACCCAGCAGCAACAACAGCAACAACCCTATACACGGTACCATCGCTAACATCTACAATTGTTTCAACCATTACAGT
>Ga0136642_1000151_pt1 | contig 41428 bp, 38 predicted proteins | sample LowCatLa1302831Y_FD_115313 | JGI IMG/M metagenome (GOLD analysis project Ga0136642, IMG submission 115313) | Freshwater microbial communities from Lower Cathedral Lake, Yosemite National Park, California, USA - 13028-31Y | ecosystem: Environmental > Aquatic > Freshwater > Lake ... | reverse complement strand
CAGGGTGCCAAGGAGCGAAATCCGAACGTACTAACGTAAATTCCAAATTACATAATTGCAATACCTCTTGCGCCATTGCAATCGCGTCACTCCATTCATATGAACGAGCGGATCCGCGCCAACTTGTATCTTCAACCTTGCCAACCAGAATTGCTCCTAGATGCAAATGTTGAACTGGAACACTCTCAAATATCTCATCAATCTTGGCCTTTGATGGTTTCTTCTCTAGCGTTGGCGATATTGCTGTCACTAAATCTTTAGAGTTTCTAAAGATGGAACCAACTTCAAATATTGCAAAATCTTTTGCTCCGCGTCCAATATTACGAGATGCAACTGATGCAAGGCCTGGCAATAAATGAGTGCGCAATACAGGTAAGTCTTCTGACATTGGATTGGCAATTCGGTAAGTCTTGGCACGTTCATTGACGTAACCCATTGATTCAATGATTGCATCACTTGTGAATGGAAATGTTTGTACTTCTGATAAGCCACGAGCAGCCAGAGCGCTTGAGATAACACGAATACGTTTTTGCGACCATGTCAGGGAAGCATGCTGAGGCCGAGGAGGCAGAATCGAAGGGATTGCGTCATATCCGATCATTCGTGCTACTTCTTCTACAAAATCCGCAGGTTGAGTGAGATCCCAACGCCACGAAGGTGGATCTACATTGAATTCTTTATCAACATCACAACCAATTACTGTTAAAATTTCACGAATCTTTTCTGGCGTAATTGAATACCCTAAAATTTGTGAAACATAAGCAGGATCTAATTTAACAATTGGCGCAAAGCGTGGTTCGCCAGCATGTTGAGTATCAACGTGAGTTGCTCCACCTAAATCAATCAATAACGAAGCGAATCGCGCAGAGGCATATTGGGCAAGCGAAGGGTCAACATGTCGCTCTAATCGTCTGGATGCTTCAGTTGAAAGTTTATGGCGTCTTGAATTCTTAGCGATAGCGATTGGATCAAATCGAACTGCTTCTAGTGCGAGTTCGGTAGTGGAGCTCGTAATCTCAGAATCTAGGCCGCCCATCGTTCCTGCAAGTGCCAGAGGACCATTGTCATCCACAACCATGAGATCGGCAGATGAAATGTTTCTCTCTTGACCATCGAGCGTTGTGAACTTTGCATCTTTCTTGACACGACCAATGCGCAGATTGCCCTTAATCTTTGAACGGTCAAAAGCGTGTAACGGTTGGCCTAATTCCAGCATCACATAATTTGTAATATCAACTGCTAATGAAATAGAACGCATTCCCATTTTTTCAATTCGACGCGACATCCATAACGGAGTGATCGCATCTGCCTGGTAATTAGCCAGAGTTCGTAGATAGAAAATGGACGCGCCATCTTCGAGAACTGGTGTAACGCCATTACCGCTCTTTTTGAAATCAAGTTTCTTGAGGGCATCTATCGGATCAACAAATTTCACATTGAGAGCGCCCGCAATTTCGCGCGCTAAACCGCGAATACTCAGCGCGTAACCGCGGTCCGGATTTACCGCAATATCAAAAATAACATCACTAATTTCTAGGGCGACTATCGCATCAGTACCGACAGAGAGAGAATTAGCAGGAAGAACAATAATTCCAGAATGATCTTCGCCTAAACCGAGTTCGCGCGAAGAACAAATCATTCCGTTGCTTGTTTTTCCATACGTTTCGCGTGCTGAGATTGCAAAATTTCCAGGAAGCACTGCTCCTGGAAGTGCTGCAACGACTAAATCGCCGACTGCGAAATTAGTGGCTCCACATATGACGAACCTGGACTGCTTCTCACCGCAATCCAATTCAACATAACGAATCGGCTTCTTATTTCCTGCGAGTTCTTCTATCGCTAAAACCTTTGCAACTACAAGAGGCCCCGTTAGATCAGCTCCCTGAGTGATAATTTCTTCGACTTCAAATCCAACACGAATAAAGGCATTTGAAATTTCTTCCGCACTTATCTGTTCTGGGATAGCAGCGAATTCACGCAACCACGATAACGGTGCACGCATTACAACCCCATACCGAACTGTCGAGTAAAACGAAGATCTCCTTCAACGATGTCGTGCATGTCAGTAATTCCATGACGGACCATCAACGTGCGTTCTAGCCCCATTCCAAATGCAAAGCCAGTAAAGATATCTGTATCAATCCCACACGTCTGAAGAACCTTCGGATTGACCATTCCGCAACCGCCCCATTCAATCCAGCGACCGTTGAAAAAGATATCAACCTCTGCACTCGGTTCAGTGAAAGGGAAAAACGAAGGACGAAGTCGAGTTGTTACATCTGCGCCGAACATGTGCTGCGCAAAATTATCGAGGGTGCCTTTCAGATGCGCCATGGTTATACCTCGATCAACGACAAGTCCTTCTACCTGATGAAAGACAGGACTATGAGTGGCATCGAGTTCATCGGCACGAAATGTTCTACCTGGAGAAATAATGTATATAGGTGGTTCCTGTGTGAGCATTGTACGAATTTGCACAGGCGAAGTTTGTGTCCGAAGAACCATTCCTGATTCCAATGGTTCGATAAAGAATGTGTCTTGCATAGTTCGTGCTGGATGATCAGCTGGAATATTGAGAGCATCGAAGTTTAGCCAACCAGATTCCATCTCTGGGCCTTCTTCAACTGAGAATCCTTGTTCAATAAAGAAATCAGAAATCTCATTCTTTATAATGGAGATTGGGTGAAGGCCGCCTCTATGCTTACGACTTGCCGGCAGTGTTATATCTACAACTTCTTCGAGCAAAACTTTCTGATCTCTTATATTTTCTAATTTCTTTGTCGCGATATCCAAAGCACTTGCAATCTGCGCTTTCGCATCTCCGATAACTTTTCCAAATGATGCTTTCTCATCTGGTGAGAGTGAACCAAGTGATCTACTCGCTAATGAAATAGGAGCTTTATCCCCCATGTGCGCCAGGCGTGCACTCTTGAGCTCATCAAGGTCACCAGCCGAGAGGAAGGCAGCTTGAGCATCTTTTACCCAGCCTGATACTTCCTTTGAATCCATGAGACCAACTCTATCGCGACGAGTTAGCAGAGGTCGGGATATTTGAAAGGTGATACATAACAATTGATGCTGCAGCAGAGAGATTGAGGCTTTCAGCATTTCCTGGCATAGGAATGCTCACCTGCGCAAGATTCTGCGGCGTTGCAATACCGCGAGCTTCATTGCCAAATATTGCAATGCAATCACTAGTTACTTTCAATTCAGGCAGAGGAGTTGATCCCTTTGATCCCAAGGTAAACCCGTGAGTTCCCGGGAAAACAGCAGTTAATTCGTCCAACGAAACACTTTCGAAAACAGGTATATGCCACAACGAACCTGCAGTTGATCGCACAACTTTCGGTGAAAATAAATCAACACTTCCTGGCGACGTAACAATGGCGCTCATGCCCATAGCATCCGCAGAACGAATAATGGTTCCTGCATTTCCGGGATCTTGAATCTCAGATAAATAAATGATTCTGCTATTACCGCGTAGTTGAAATTGCGAAATGTTACGTTGTGGGATCGAACAAACGGCAAGAATCCCTTGCGGCGTAATTGTCTCTGATATGGCAGCCATTACTTCATCGCTAACATCAACAGTGTTGACATCAGATAAATTTATTGATTCCTCTAAGCGATTTCGCCCATTACCTGTTAGGTAGAGGGTGTCTATTGATATCTCTTTGCGAAATGTGATTGCTTCGCGAACGCTTTGAATTCCTTCAGCTACAAAAAGAGCTGCATTCCGCCTTTCTTTTACTCCCCTAGAACCAATAAGAGCCTTCACTCGCGCAATATGTGGCGAATGAAGGCTCTCAATCATTGGTGCCTATTAAGCAGAGATCAAGTTTTTGCGAGCAACATCAACAAGAGTCTTGAATGTTGCTGGCTCATTTGTTGCTAGCTCTGAAAGTACACGACGATCAACTTCAACTCCCGCAGCCTTGAGGCCTTGGATGAAGCGGTTGTATGTAAGTCCATTTGCACGGCATTCAGCATTGATGCGTTGAATCCAAAGACGACGGAAATCGCCTTTCTTATCTTTGCGGTCATTGAATGCATAAACCATTGAGTGCGTAACTTGCTCTTTCGCCTTTGTGAAAAGACGTGAACGTTGTCCACGGTATCCACTTGCGCGCTCTAGGGTTGTACGACGCTTCTTTGCTGCGTGAACTCCACGTTTTACTCTTGCCATTTAGTCACGCTCCTTATTTCAAACCAAGCATGCGCTTGGCTGTCACTGTTACGGTTGGTTTTGCGGAAGTCTCTGTACTCAAACGACGTGTCTGTCGTGAGGATTTACGCTCGAGAAGGTGGCGCTTACCAGCGCGCTCGTGCATGATCTTTCCTGTACCTGTGACGCGAAATGTTTTCTTCGCCCCACTGTGTGTCTTCATCTTTGGCATTACATGCTCCCTTACTCGGTTGTCTCAGCTGCAGCTTCGGCTTTCGCTTTGCGTGCTGCTTTCTGTTCTGCAACTGCTACTGTCTTCTTCTTCGTTGGACCCAGGACCATCGTCATGTTTCGTCCCTCTTGCTTTGGGGCGAATTCAATGAAGGCCACTTCTACAACATCTTCTGCAAGACGTAGCAGCATTTTGTAACCCAACTCAGGACGCGTTTGTTCTCTTCCACGAAACTTCATCGTAACTTTCACCTTGTCGCCACCTTTGAGAAACTTTTCAACTTGAGCACGTTTCGTCTCATAGTCGTGAGTTTCAATCTTCGGTGTCAATCGCACTTCCTTCACCACGATGTGGGTCTGGTTCTGTCGCGCTTCCCGAGCCTTCTGTGCAACTTCGTACTTATATTTTCCGAAGTCCATGATCTTGCAAACGGGCGGATTGGCATCTGGCGAAATCTCAACTAAGTCGAGACCAACTTCATCTGCCATCTTGAGCGCTGTATCGATATCTACAACTCCAACTTGTTCTCCGGTGTAACCGATGAGACGAATTTGAGGTGTACGAATTCGATCGTTGATGCGCGGTTCTGTTGTGATTTGTGCTCCTTATGGTTGTGTCGAACGCTTCTAGTGAATCAAGCGCTACAAAAATAGCAACCGCAAGGGCTAGAAAAAGGAACAAGTCCTTATGTCATACCCGACGAACCAAATCGCCATAAGCGAAAAAGGTGGGAGCGGTAACTCCTCTTGCAGCAGCCGGAGCCACTGGTCTGTTGCAAAGATTACCCGAGTGAGCCCAAATAGCGAAATTCGCGCCTAGGCTCCCATTGCATGTACGCCACCGTCGACATGAATAATCTCAGCCGTAGTCTTTGGAAACCAATCCGAAAGAAGCGCCACTGTCGCCTGGGCGGCCGGAACTGGATCAGTTACATCCCACTGAAGTGGAGCGCGTTCATTCCATACTTTTTCAAATTCTTCAAAACCTGGAATCGATTTAGCTGCCATGGTGCGAATTGGTCCCGCTGCTACAAGATTGACACGAATATTTTCAGGGCCAAGATCACGCGCTAAATAACGAGATGTGGATTCAAGTGCCGCTTTTGCAACACCCATCCAATCATATTTTGGCCATGCAACCTGTGCATCGAAATCTAAACCAACAACTGAACCACCACCAGTAAAGAGTGGACGCGCCGCCATCGTTAACGATTTTAGTGAGAAAGCTGAAACTTGAAGTGCAACTGCTACGTCGTCCCATTCAGTATTGAGAAAATTTCCACCTAGTGCTGCTTCGGGTGCGAATCCAATCGAATGGACTACGCCATCAAGTCCGTCGACATGTTCGCGAACTCGATCCGGTAGCGCTGCTAAATCTTCTTTGTTTGTGACATCGAGTTGGATTACTGGTGCTGGTTGAGGAAGACGTCCAGCAATGCGTTCAGTGAGGCGGTGTACTCGACCATATGAACTGAGAACAACGGTTGCACCTTCTTCTTGTGCAAGTCGGGCAATATGAAAAGCAATTGAGGCATCGGTAAGTACACCCGTAACTAAAATTCTCTTTCCTTGAAGAATTCCCATTGTTAGTGTCCCATTCCTAATCCGCCATCGACCGGTATGAGTGCGCCAGTGATGTAACTTGCTTGTGTTGAGGCAATGAAGGATACGACATTGCCAATTTCTTCAGGTGTCGAGAATCGTCCCAAGGGAACCGAACTCGCAATCTCGCCGCGACGCTTCTCATCTAATTCCGCTGTCATATCGGTTTCTACAAAACCTGGAGCAATAACATTTGCGGTGATACCGCGGCTTCCTAATTCTCGCGCAAAAGAACGAGCCATACCTAAGAGTCCAGCCTTACTTGCTGAGTAATTGACTTGGCCGGCTGCTCCTACTCCCCCAACTACTGAACCAATAAAAATCAATCGCCCCCGTTTTAGTTTGAGCAAGCCTTTAGTGGCACGACGGGCAACACGAAATGCACCTGTCAAATTTGCATCAAGTACATTTTCAAAATCTTCATCACTCATTCTCATTACAAGTCCATCTTTTGTGATTCCAGCATTGGCAACAATTATTTCTGGTGTACCCCATTTATCTTCAATCTCTGCAAAGGCAGCATCAACACTTTGTGTCGATGTGACATCCATAATCACGCAATTGAAACCAGTTGGCGGGGTGCCCGATCGATAGGTCACCACAACATCATGGCCACTGGCCTTGAGAGCTGATGCAATCGCCAAACCAATACCGCGGTTGCCTCCGGTCACTAACGCTACCGAACGCCCTTGCTCACTCATTGTCTCAATCTAATGGCTACTCAAGCGTAAAGAAAGAATTGGCACGCACATACGAGGATGCGAAAAACATTGATGGCACTTAGGCTTATGCCATGGCTCAAGACGATGAAATATTTGACATCACATCAGCACCAAAGTCACTGAGTAATGATCAAGCAGGGCGTCAACGTCGCTATTTTATTTCCATGATGGTTCGTACATTGTGTTTCATACTCACCGTTGTACTACCGAGTCCATATCGATGGGTCGCCTTAGTCGGTGCAGTATTTCTGCCCTATATCGCGGTAGTCGTTGCAAATGCGGGTCGAGAAACAGTCGAAACGGGAAGTGCAATATTGAAGAAGAAACCAAAAGCCCTTTCGTAATCTAAACTCCCTTTATGGCAAAAACGAGGGAGCCTCAAGCGATTTTGAAATCCTTTGTTGCTCTCATTCTTATAATCTTCACACTTTGGGCTGCACAATGGCAATATCACCGAGGCATCGATCGTCATCATAGAAATTATCTTATTTCGAAAAATTCAGCACAGTCGATTATTGATCTTCCGTTAGATACGAATAGCAATCTTTTACTTTTAGAATGGCGAAGCGTCCAAACGAGCGGCACTTTCGACTCACAAAAACAAATTTTATTGCGAAACCATTACAGTGAAGGCCAATACGGATTTGAAATACTTACTCTCTTCACTAATGACTCTGGAAAAAAATTCTGGGTGGATCGAGGATGGGTCAAAGCTGGCGCAACAGCTGCGACTGCCCCCGTTGCAACACCTGCGCCTTCTGGTCACGTATCAATTGTTGGCCGTTTTCGTCTCAGCACATCTTTGCCGTCGGGAACTTTTTTTGCATTACCTGGAAATGGAAAAAGTGGCATCACATCTGAAATTAATGCCCAAGCGAGAGAAGATACTGAAAATTTCTATATTGATTTACTCAGCGGATCCGTACCTGCTTTGACTCCCATTGTTAGCGCCCAACTTCCCGAACTCAGCGACGGCCCACACATGGCTTACGCGCTGCAGTGGGTTTTTTTCGCTGGTTTAATCCTTTATGGAAGATTTTTGATTCGCCGCACCCGTTAGGTCTTGTCTTGAATATAGTTCTGAATAAAGTCCACCACGGGTAACTAATTCGTCGTGAGTTCCTCGTTCAACGATTGCACCTTTTTCCAGAACTAAAATTTGGTCAGCATCGCGAACCGTACTGAGCCTGTGCGCAATAACAATACTTGTGCGGCCTTTGAGGGCAACTTTCAAAGCTTCTTGCACAAGTTGCTCATTTTCCGAATCTAAATGCGCTGTTGCTTCATCCAAAATTACAACTGACGGTGATTTCAATAGTAATCGAGCTATTGCCAATCGTTGTTTCTCTCCACCGGATAATCGATGACCTCGTTCCCCCACCATTGTCTCTAATCCATTCGGTAACGATTCGATGAGTTTCCATATTTGGGCTGCTTCACACGCTAAACGCATTTCATCAACTGTTGCTTCAATTTTTGCATAACGAAGATTTTCTGCAATTGTTTCGTGGAAAAGATGCGCATCTTGCATTACAACACCAATTGAGTCTCTGAGAGATTCCAATTTCAAATCCCTGAGATCATGCCCATCAATGAGAATTTCACCATCAGTCACATCGTAGAGTCGTGGTAACAGCGCGCTAATCGTCGTTTTACCCGCACCTGATGGTCCTACTAATGCCGTCAACGTTCCTGACTTTGCGATGAAAGAGAGGTCATGGAGTACCTCGCCGCTTTGTATTGTCTCTGCTTTAGCCGTTGATTCAAGTGAGGCAAGTGAAATCTCTTCAGCCCGTGGATAATGAAAACCAACATTTCTAAATTCGATAGTTGGACTCTTTGCTTCCAGTTCAATCGCACCGACTCTGTCGCGAACCATAGGTTCTAAATCGAGGACTTCAAACACGCGCTCAAAAGACACTAAGGATGTCATTACATCTATTCGTACATTTGAAAGGGCTGTCAGTGGTCCGTACAAACGTGCAAGTAACGCGGTAATTGCTAACAATGTTCCTACAGTGACGCCTCCAGAAATAGCTAGGTGACCTCCAATTCCATAGGCAAAGGCTGTTGCGATTGCAGCCACACTTGTTAGCGCTATGAAAAATAGGCGATTGAGAAGCGCCATTGTTATTCCTATGTCAGCGACTTTTCGTGCTCTGCTCCGAAAATATTCTTTTTCGCGATCTGGTTGACCATAAAGTGCAACCAGCATCGCTCCCGAGACATTGAATCGCTCTGTCATTGTGCTCGACATTTGTGCGTTGAGATTGAAGGATTCGCGAGTAAGGGATTGCAATTTCCTTCCTACCCACTTTGTCGGAAAGAGAAAGAGCGGTAGCAAGATCAGTGCTACGAAAGTAATTTGCCACGATAAAATTAGCATCGTAATACCGACTAAAACCAAACTCACCACATTGCTGACAACTCCAGATAGCGTTGCTGTGAAAGCTTGCTGAGCCCCAATCACATCTGAATTTATGCGTGAAATCAATGCACCGGTCTGCGTGCGAGTAAAGAATGCAATTGACTGTCGTTGTACATGCGCAAAAACAAGTGCACGCAAATCGTAGATCAGTCCTTCTCCGATTTGCGAGGAATACCAACGACCAGCCATGCTCATCAGCGCATCGGCTATCGCCAAAACACCCACTGCTATCGCTAATTGGGTGACAAGGTGAGCGTTCTTAGGAATTACACCCTGATCAATCAAGCGACGCAGTAACAGTGGAGTGGCGACGACCAATACTGCATCAATAACAACAGTGACGAGGAAGAGAATGATGCTCCGTCGGTAAGGGGTTGCGAAAGAAAATATTCGCTTGACGGTTCCTGGTTTTAATTTACGTTCTTTTACAGATGGATCAGCCGTCATTGAGCGATGCGTCATCCATGCCGCATGCTGACTCATGACCTAAACCGTAAATCCGAGGGCGCGAAGCTGTTCTCTTCCGTCATCTGAAATTTTATCTGGGCCCCATGGTGGCATCCATACCCAGTTAATTCTTACATCTGTAGTCATGCCTGCTAATGCTTGACGAGTTTGATCTTCGATGACATCTTGGAGTGGACAGGCCGCTGAAGTAAGAGTCATATTGAGCACGGCTATATTCGCTTCATCGACCATGACATCATAAATTAAACCCAGATCAACAACATTGATTCCTAATTCAGGGTCGACAACATCCTTCATTGCCTCTGTTACATCATCAATCGTTGTGACCATATTATTCCTCCGTCTAGATTTCTATTCTATTTGTTTGAAGCCGAAAGTACTGCATCCTTATAAGCCATCCAGCCCAAAAGCGCACACTTGATGCGTGCTGGGAATTTTGAAACACCCGCTAATGAGACTGCATCCTCAAGAATCTCAGCATTACCAGTCTTGAGACCTTTACTCTGCATAAGTTCAACGAAGCTGTCCAAAATTACGCGAGCTTCAGCTACGTTTTTACCGATTACCAAATCGCTCATGATCGAAACGCTAGCCTGGCTTATTGAACAGCCCACTCCATCCCATGACAGTGCAGAGATAGATCCGTTGTCGAGAGTGAGATTGAGAGTGATCTCATCGCCACAACTTGGATTAACGTGGTGAACTTGGGCATCGTATGTTGATAGAAGTCCTTTATGTTGAGGATGCTTGTAGTGGTCCAAAATGACTTCCTGGTAGAGGGCATCTAATTCCATTATGGAGCTCCGAAGTATTTCTTAGCGCCGATAATTCCTTCGATCAGCGCATCTACATCGCTTTCATCGTTATAAAAATAGAGAGATGCACGAGTTGTCGCCGGTACGCCTAACTTACGAGTCAACGGCCATGCACAGTGATGTCCAGTACGGACGGCAATGCCTTGCGCATCTAAAAACTGGCCAAGGTCGTGCGGATGTATATCACCGAATGTGAAAGAGACAGTCCCTCCACGCGATTCCATAAGACGCGGCCCAACTATTCGTAATCCTTCGATGGAACTCAATCTCTCTATGAGATAGGCCCCAAGTTTTACTTCGTGGAGATAAATCTTCTCCATACCAATCTGTGATAAATAATTTAGTGCTGCTCCCAGTCCAACGATCTGCGCCATATTCGGAACACCTGCCTCAAACTTACGTGGCGCTGGTGCCCATGTTGCACTTGTCATTGTCACTGTTTCAATCATTGAGCCACCAAATAAGAAAGGTGGCAACATCTCCAGAAGTTCGCTTCTCCCCCACAACACACCTACTCCTGTCGGACCAACAGCCTTATGTCCGGAAAACGCCAAGAAATCAATATTGAGTTCGGCAACATTGATTGGCATGTGAGGTACCGATTGACACGCATCCAGAATTACAACGGCCCCAACTTCATGTGCTCTAGCAACAATCGCTTCTAGCGGATTAATGGTTCCAAGTACATTTGATTGGTGAGTGATCGCGACTATTTTTGTATCTTGAGTGATTACATTATTTATCGCTGATAAATCAAGACGTCCTTCTTGATCTACTTCAAACCATTTGAGAGTCGCACCAGTGCGCTCGGCCAATTGTTGCCAAGGAATCAAGTTCGCATGATGTTCCATCTCTGTAACAACGATGCTGTCATCTTTTGTAATGAGGGAAGTGTAGGAATATGCAAGTAAATTCAGGCTTTCAGTTGCACTCTTCGTGAAGACAATTTCATCTACTTCGCCACCCAAGAAGTCAGCAACAATCTGACGAGCTGACTCCATTGCTTCAGTAGCCTCTTCAGCAAGCTGATGAGCACCTCTATGAGCGGCCGCATTATTTTTTGAATAGAAATTTACTTCAGCATCAATGACCGATTGTGGCTTTTGACTTGTGGCTCCAGAATCTAGATACACCAACTTTTTTCCATCGCGAATAGTCCTTGTAAAGATTGGGAAATCTTTACGGAGTTTCGCAACATCGAGTTCACTCATGACTATCGGTTAGCTACCGACGTACTCCGCATACCCATTAGCTTCGAGTTTTTCAGCAAGTTCAGCCCCGCCTTCTTCAACAATTTTTCCATTAGCAAAAACGTGAACAAAATCTGGCTTGATGTAGCGCAATATGCGTGTGTAGTGAGTGATGAGAAGTACTCCTAAATTGTTTGCCTCTTTAGCGCGAACCACACCCTCAGAAACGATGCGGAGTGCATCAACGTCTAGTCCTGAATCTGTTTCATCCAAGATTGCAATCTTTGGCTTGAGTAATTCCAATTGCATAATTTCATGGCGTTTCTTCTCTCCACCAGAGAATCCCTCATTCACATTTCGTGTTGCAAAAGAAGGATCCATCTTGAGGGCTTCCATTGCATCTTTTACTTCACCAGTCCATGTACGTAACTTTGGCGCTTCACCGCGAAGTGCAGTGACAGCAGTACGCAAGAAGTTCGATACTGAAACTCCAGGTACTTCAACTGGATATTGCATTGCCAAAAAGAGTCCAGCCTTTGCGCGCTCATCAACGCTCATCTCAAGTAGATCTACGCCATCGAGAGTTACTGTTCCGCCAGTAATTGAATACTTGGGATGACCTGCAATGGAATAAGCAAGAGTTGATTTTCCTGAACCGTTTGGTCCCATGATTGCATGTGTCTCACCAGATTTGATTGTTAGATCTACGCCTTTGAGAATCTCAACTGCGCCTGCATCTGTATTGACACTTACCTGTAACCCGCGGATTTCTAATGTACTCATCGTCTCTCGTCTCTCGTATCGGTACTAAATTTCAATGGTGACGGAATCTCCGTCAACCTTTACTGCATAAACATCGACTGGCATATTGGCTGGCAAAGTAACTGCTTCGCCAGTTCGTAAATCAAATTCAGCGCCATGGAGCCAGCATTCGATTTTGTAACCCGTGACATCTCCTTCGGATAGAGATGCATCAGAGTGCGAACAGACATCATTGATTGCAAAAACTTCATCGCCAACGCGAGTGACGCAGATAGATACGCCATTTTTTTCAAGTAGAACAGGTTTGCCTGACACTAGGTTGGAAAGTTGAAGATCAGCCATTTATGAACCTGCCTTAGCGAGTTCGCCATCAATGCGATCCATAAGGCGATCTTGAATAGCTGCATCACCGATCTCTATGACAATTTCATTGAAGAATCCACGCACAACAAGACGTCGTGCATCAGATAGTTCGATTCCCCGAGACATCAAATAGAAAAGTTGCTCGTCATCGAATCGACCCGTGGTACTAGCGTGACCAGCGCCAACAATCTCGCCTGTTTCGATCTCAAGGTTTGGTACAGAGTCGGCGCGAGCACCATCACTGAGAAGTAAGTTGCGGTTAAGTTCGTATGTATCTGTTCCTTCGGCTGCTGCACGAATAAATACATCACCAATCCAGACTGTGTGAGCTCCTTGACCTGCAAGTGCTCCTTTGTAATTCACGCGAGATTTCGCATTAGGAACTTTGTGATCTACAAACATTCTATGTTCGAAGAACTGCCCCTCTGTTGCAAAATACACTCCAAGAAGTTCGCATGATGCGCCCTGTCCAATGAATTCAACGCTTGGCAATAAGCGAACTAAAGAGCCGCCAACCGTCACTGTGACGGATTTGAAAGTTGCATCGCGATCAACGATTGCATGGTGCTTAGCTAGGTGGGTCGAACCTGAATTCCATTCTTGCAAAGAAACAAATGTGAGATTTGACCCTGGTGCTAGCGCAAACTCAACATCTTCAGCAAGAAATGCATCTCCAGTATTTTCCATGATCACAGTTGCGCGAGCATGGGCTCCGAGTTCAATGCGAACGCGAGAAAACTCTGCAGAATCTAGTCCGTGGGCAGAGCGCCACAATGTGATTGTCTCGGCTACTTCAGTATTTGCTGCAATCGTAAGAGTGGCCACATTGTGTGCACCTTCTCGTACTCGTTGTATAACAACATCATCTGTATCAACGGGCGATGCTGCCAACTCGCGAGAAATTCTTTCGAATTTAACCCCCGGGGCTCCATTCTTGAGAGAGAGCGATTCACGATCTCCAACTTTTGCGGTGCCGTCATGGAGTCCACCTAAACGCTTCAGAGGTGTAAATCTCCACGCCTCTTCGCGCCCAGTTGGTGTTAAATAATTTGTTGTGAGTAAAGACATTAACCAACAGCGCCTTCCATTTGAAGTTCAATGAGTCGATTGAGCTCTAGGGCATATTCCATTGGTAGCTCACGAGCGATTGGTTCGATAAATCCGCGAACAATCATTGCCATTGCTTCATCTTCTGTAAGTCCGCGTGACATCAAGTAGAACAATTGATCATCACTGATTTTTGAAACAGTTGCTTCGTGCCCCATAGATACATCGTCTTCACGAATATCAACATACGGGTAGGTATCTGAGCGAGAAATTGTGTCGACAAGAAGCGCATCACATTTGACTGTACTTGCAGAATGATGAGCGCCTTCTTGAACCTGAACAAGTCCACGATAGGAAGTACGTCCTCCGCCGCGTGCAACAGATTTAGATATAACTGATGATGATGTATATGGAGCGGCGTGAACCATCTTTGCACCAGAATCTTGGTGTTGGCCTTCACCAGCAAATGCAAGTGAGAGTGTTTCACCCTTTGCATGAGGACCCATGAGGAAAATTGCAGGGTATTTCATTGTTACCTTTGAACCGATATTTCCATCGACCCATTCCATAGTTGCACCTTCGGCACATGTAGCGCGCTTGGTCACCAAGTTATAAACATTGTTAGACCAATTTTGAATCGTTGTGTAACGAACGCGTGCGCCCTTTTTTACAATAATTTCAACAACTGCTGAGTGCAATGAGTCCGACTTATAAATAGGCGCAGTACAGCCTTCTACATAATGGATGTATGAATCTTCGTCAGCAATGATGAGAGTACGTTCGAATTGACCCATATTCTCCGTGTTGATTCGGAAGTAAGCTTGCAATGGAATGTCTACATGTACGCCTTTAGGTACATAGATAAATGATCCACCAGACCACACAGAAGTATTCAGTGCTGCAAACTTGTTATCTCCCACAGGAATAACAGTTCCGAAATATTCTTTGAATAGTTCAGGATGTTGCTTGAGAGCGCTATCTGTATCAAGAAATATGACGCCCTGCTTCTCTAAATCTTCACGAATTGAGTGATACACAACTTCAGATTCGTATTGCGCAGCAACACCTGAAACAAGACGTTGCTTCTCTGCTTCAGGAATACCCAAACGATCATAGGTATTCTTAATATCGGCAGGCAGGTCATCCCATGTTGTTGCTTGCTTCTCTGTTGAACGAACAAAGTATTTGATTGTGTCGAAGAATATTCCGGAAAGATCAGATCCCCACGTTGGCATAGGCTTCTTATAGAAAAGACCAAGACCTTTGAGACGAAGATCGAGCATCCACTGTGGCTCTGACTTCTTCGCTGAGATATCGCGTACGACCTCTTCGCTCAGACCGCGCTTGGAGTTATCAGACTTCTCATTCTTATCTGACCAACCGTATTCATAGTTTCCAAGACCTTCGAGCTCTGGATGTGCGATAGTCATGCACGGACCTTTCTTGTTGCATTTGTTTTCGTGGAAGTTTTTATAGCGGGGATAAATGTTGTACAAACTCCATCGCCATGGGCAATGGTTGCTAAACGTTGAACGTGTGTACCTAATAGACGCGAGAATGTTTCGGTTTCGGCTTCACACAATTGAGGAAACTCAGCGGCAACGTGGGCAATAGGACAATGGTGTTGGCAAATTTCTTCACCAGTTGTTCGCGTGACAACACTTGCCGCGTAGCCTTGTTCTGTTAAGAAAGTTGCGAGCGCTTCATTCTTATTTGATCGTTTAGCCATCGCAGCCAAACCTTTGCGTTCCATATCCTGGGCGCGTGACTCAGCAAAAGCAGTAACGAGTGCTCCCCCTGATTGCGCCGACATGAATTTAAGTGCAGCAACTGCTAAATCGTCATAGGAATGTTCAAACTTTTGTCGTCCAAAATCTGTCATGACAAATACTTTTGATGGACGTCCTCGTCCACGAACGATCGCCGTCCGGGGTTCTTTAGCTTCCAAGATTGCATCGGCAACTAAAAGGTCAAGATGGCGGCGGATACCTGCTGGTGTTAGAGAAAGTCTCTCCCCTAAGGCAACGGCAGTCGATGGCCCATTTTCAAGAATTGAGCGGGCAACTGCATCTCGGGTGCGAAGATCCTCACCCGTATGAGCTCCTTGTGCAGCGCCTATTTTCACAACAGTATTGTGTCGTAATTCCTCTCATTTCGCCATTTAGCATCACACGCGCCCAATGGTTCTCCTTGAGCCCACGGGTTCTAGGCTACGAGCATGGCCACCCGTTTGATGCGTCCAATCTTGGCAGTCCTGCTCTTTCTCCAAAGCGCGATCATCGTTACTGGTGGCGCGGTCCGTCTCACAGGCTCGGGCCTTGGCTGTCCTACATGGCCCAGATGTACGGCAGATTCATACAAGCCAGTAGTGGGGCAAGCAGAGGGACATTTTCATTCTTGGATTGAATTCTCAAATCGTCTTTTGACCTTCGCTCTCGTTGTAGGTGCCATCGTTGCAATTATTGCGGTCTTGAAATCGGGAAGAAAAGATTTGCGAGTACTAGCAGCATTTCAATTCATTGGAATTTTTGGCCAAGGAGTATTAGGTGGCATCACTGTTCTCACAAAGTTGAATCCGATTCCGGTAGCAGGTCATTTTCTGCTCAGTATTGCACTCGTCGCTGCAGGTACTACTTTGTACTATCAATGGGATTCTAAATTTAGAAAGATTCCTTCAATTCCAGTCTTTGCTCGCTTACATCTTTTCTTAGCCACCATAGTTATCATTCTGGGAACTTTAGTTACGGGTACTGGGCCAAATGCTGGCGATTGGCAAGCCCCTCGATTCCATTTCAAAATAGAGACAATCGCTCGAGTTCACTCTGATGTCGTAATCATTTTCTTGCTTCTTACCCTGGCATATTATTTCTTAGGTAAACTCTCCCACGAGACGAAAAGACTTATTCGCATTCTCGGAGTTATCAGTATCGCTCAGGGTGCTTTAGGCTTTATTCAGTACTACCAAGGTGTTCCCCCGCTCCTTGTTGGCGCTCATCTTCTTGGTTCCATTCTTGTCTGGATCGCAGCGTGGCGTATCTGGCTATCGACATCTCGCACATCTACACCTATATCACTTGGATAGAAAAGGGTCACACGCAATGGCATCAATGAATCAATGGAGTGCGAACGACGATGTAGCAGTCGCTCATGCACGTGCACTCGCAATGGATGCAGTACAAAAAGTTGGCAATGGCCATCCTGGTACTGCAATGTCACTTGCCCCGGTTGCTTACAATCTTTTTCAACGTCATTTAGTGCACGACCCTGCAGACCCACAGTGGTTAGGAAGAGATCGATTTGTTTTATCCTGTGGTCATTCTTCACTCACTCTTTACATTCAACTTTTCTTTAGCGGATATGGCGTAGAACTTGATGATCTAAAAAGTTTTAGAACGTGGAATTCACTCACACCGGGACATCCTGAATGGGGCCACACTGCAGGCGTAGAAATGACAACTGGGCCACTTGGCCAAGGTGTCGCAACTGCAGTTGGTATGGCAATGGCGGCTCGATATGAAAAGGGCTTACTGGATCCAGATTCCGCACAATCAATCTTTGATCACACTATCTGGGTTATTTGTTCAGATGGCGATTTACAAGAAGGCGTAAGTTCTGAGGCATCATCTCTTGCTGGAACACAAGCGCTTGGAAATCTTGTCGTTATTTATGATGACAATCGTATTTCTATCGAGGGTGATACCCATGTCGCATTTACTGAAGATGTCAGTGCTCGCTACCGTGCATACGGTTGGCATGTTATCGATGTAGCTGCACAAGCAGATGGAAATGTTGATCTACCAGCACTCGATAAAGCAATGACTGCCGCTAAGGCGCATACCACTGCCCCATCGCTGATCAGAATGCATTCTGTCATCGCATGGCCCGCACCAAAAGCGCAAGGTACTGCGAAATCACATGGTTCTGCACTTGGTGATGCTGAAATTGCAGAAACTAAAAAATTACTTGGGCTCAATCCTGATGAAAATTTTGCAATGCCATCTGCGCTCCTTGATCACGTTCGACAAGTAAAAAATCGTGGCGCAGCTATTCATAGCGAATGGGATGCGCAGTTTGCGCTTTGGTCGGCAGGGAATCCAGATAAAGCTGAACTACTAACGCGACTACGTTCACGCACACTTCCAGCTGGTTGGGAAAAGGCAATCCCAACATTTGAAGCAGGAAAAGAGATTGCAACTCGTAAAGCATCTGGTGATGTAATTCAAGGGATTGCATCAGTTCTCCCAGAATTTTGGGGCGGATCGGCTGACTTAGCAGAAAGTAATAACACAACTATTGAAGGTTCTTCTTCATTCTTGCCTGCAACGAGTGCAATGAAAAATACAAATCCTTACGGTCGAGTGATTCATTTTGGTATTCGCGAGCATGCCATGGGTTCGATACTCAACGGAATATCTCTCCATGGCCTCACCAGAACATTCGGTGGAACATTTGCGGTCTTTAGCGACTACATGAGACCAGCAGTTCGTTTAGCTTCACTTATGGGAGTTCCAAATATTTTCGTGTGGACACACGATTCCATTGGATTGGGCGAGGATGGCCCTACACATCAACCAGTTGAACATTTTGCAGCACTTCGTGCGATACCTGGACTTGCAGTTATTCGTCCAGCTGATGCTAATGAAGTGGCACAAGCATGGAAGAGCATTCTCAAGCGTGACAAGCCAGCAGGCATCTTGCTCTCTCGCCAAAATCTTCCCGTCATTGATCGTGCAACTCATGGAAATGTTGAAGGTGTAGATAAAGGCGCTTATATTCTCAAGGATTCAAAAAACCCAGTAGCGATCATCATTGCAACGGGATCCGAAATAAGTATCGCTTTGGAAGCGCAAAAGATACTCGCGGAAAAGAATGTGGCCGTTCGCGTAGTGAGTGCACCGTGTATCGAATGGTTCAACGAAGAATCAACTACATATCGCGATGAAGTCCTACCTCCAACTATTACCAACCGTGTCAGCGTCGAAGCTGGCATCGCTCAAGGATGGCGCGAACTTATTGGAGATAAAGGCACTGCAATTTCCTTAGAGCACTACGGAGCATCTGCCTCTGCATCAGTTCTTTTCAAGGAGTTTGGCTTTACTCCGCAAGCAATCGTTGATGCGGTAATCACAGGGACTAAGTAATGAGTTCATTTATGTGCAAAGTTTCACCAACAGATCGAGACAGCGCTTTGTATGCACGTATAAATGATGCACATCAGCGCTTAGCGAAAAAGGATCCGACTATTTGGGGCCCTGATGCGGTTGCGGAAGCAACAATTCGTCTTAATTGGGTGGATCTGCCAGAAAAATCTCGGGAATTATTGCCAGCGCTGGACGCACTTACTGCTAAACATCGAGATAAAAAATATATAGTTCTAGCAGGAATGGGTGGTTCATCACTGGGTCCCGAAGTTATTGCTCAGACATATGGAAAAGATCTGTTTATTCTCGATTCAACAGATCCACATTATGTTGAGAACGCACTTGCTGGAAATCTCTCAGAGACTTTAGTAATCGTAAGTTCAAAATCTGGTTCAACAATTGAGACTGCATCAGCGCGAGCATTCTTCGCAGGCGCATTTGAGAAAGCCGGACTATCACTATCCGATCACATGGTTATTGTTACTGATCCTGGCTCCCCTCTAGATAAAGAATCTCGAGCGCAAGGTCTCAGTGTCGTCAATGCAGACCCAAATGTCGGCGGGCGATTTAGCGTTTTGAGTGCATTCGGCTTAGTGCCATCGGCTCTCATTGGTGTAGATATTTCAATTCTTCTCGATAGTGCAAGCGATGCTAAAAGAGATTTTCTCGCCAATTCACAACCAATAATTGATTGCGCGTATGTGATTGCTACTGCTGGCCAATATCTAACTTTTACTGATCAGAATTCAGGGATGCCAGGTCTCAGTGATTGGATCGAGCAATTAGTTGCAGAATCAACTGGCAAAAACCAAGTGGGACGTCTTCCAGTTGTTGTTGAAAATGCACAAGAAGGAAGTGAAGGCGAACCACTTCGTATTTCTTTTACAGGTAATCAAGAATGTGTTGTCTCAGGAGATCTTGGTACGCAGTTCATTACATGGGAATGGCTCACCGCTTTAGTTGGCGCAGCGCTAGAAATTGATCCCTTCAACCAACCCAATGTCACTGAAGCCAAAGAGCAAACATCTACATTGCTCAACGAATGGTCAGGAAGACTCCCCGTATTTACCGCCTTGGCAGTAGATAAATCAATTGCGATTTTTGGAGCTGGAAATACATCAATCGAATCACTTCAACAATTTATTTCCAGCATTCCTGCACATGGTTATATTTCGATTATGGCTTATTTGGATCGAGCTGACGATAGCGCGATAACAGAATTGAGAAAAATACTCGCACGTAAAACACAATGTCCTGTCACTTTTGGTTGGGGGCCGCGCTTCCTGCATTCAACTGGTCAATTCCATAAGGGCGGTCCGCGCAATGGCGCATTCCTGCAAATTACAGGTGCATGCGATATCGATTTTGAAATACCAGGTAAGAATTTTGGTTTCCAAACACTGCTGATGGCGCAAGCACTCGGTGATGGACGTGCTCTCGAATCTCGCGCTTATCCCTTATTACGATTACATCTCAACGATCGCAAAAAGGGAATTGGCGAGCTACTAGAAGCAGCTCGCCAACTTTAGTTCTTAGAAACTTTTATTCATCATCTCCGCGTAATTTACGGAGCGCATCTTCAAGAATGCGAGCACCTTCTGCATCTGTGCGACGCTCTTTTACATAAGCAAGGTGAGTTTTGTAAGGCTCATTCTTTACCGGGCTAGGTGGATTATTTTTGTCACGTCCTGCAGGGAAACCACATTTTGGGCAATCCCATTCTGCTGGAATAACAACAGTCTCTTCTTCAGCAAATGACGGACGAACTTCATGTCCATTAGAACACCAATAAGAAACGTGCGAACGAGCAATCGAATCACCGCGTTCGGCCTCGCCCATTGGACCGGCACCGACACGACTTCCACGAATTGCACTTGCCATGTATTACTCCTTCAAAGAATTAGAAAACGGTTTACTTCAAAACCAAACTAAGCGCGACAACAAGTGCGAACCAAAGTCCACCCACCACGATTGTGATGCGATCCAGGTTGCGTTCTACAACGGAAGAACCACCGTAGTTTGAAGAGATGCCTCCACCGAATAAATCGGAGAGCCCGCTTCCCTTGCCCTTATGGAGAAGTACAAGCAGGATCATAAGTACGCTCGAAATAACGAGCAGAATTGATAGAGCTAATTTCACGTCGGACTCCTGTAGGTAACTAGATGGGTAAGGATACTAGGGATTAGCCAGCAAGATGGAATTTGGCGATTTTTGCCAATTCCTCAGGATCTAGGCTCGCTCCGCCAATAAGTGCACCGTCTACATCGCCCTGTTTCATGATTTCGACGATATTTGAAGATTTCACAGAACCTCCATAGAGAATTCTCATCGCCGCAGCAATCTCTGGCGAGCCAATAGTTTCTATTTCTTCACGAATAGCAGCGCAGACTTCTTGTGCATCTTCAGGTGTTGCAGTTTTGCCCGTACCGATCGCCCACACTGGTTCGTATGCAATAACAATCTTCTTTAGTTCTGGTTTTGTAAGACCCTCAAGACCGCCGCGGATTTGGCGAATCACATGTGAAACATGAGTACCCGATTCACGAATTGGAAGTTCTTCGCCTACACAAAATATAGGTGTTAATTCATTCGCTAGCGCTGCTTTGATTTTTCGATTGATCAGAGAATCACTCTCTTGATGAATCGCGCGACGCTCCGAATGACCAAGTACAACAAATGTGCACCCTAATTTGTGAAGCATTGATCCAGAAATATCTCCTGTGAATGCCCCTGATACTTCAGGTGACATATCTTGTGCTCCGTATTGAAGACGTAGTCGATCACCATCGACAAGAGTTTGAATAGATCTAATATCTGTAAATGGAGGAATGATTGCAACATCGACGGCGTCAAAATCTTTGTCATCGAGGCTGTATACAAGTTTTTGCGCAACCGCAATTGCTTCGAGGTGATTGAGATTCATCTTCCAATTACCTGCCATGAGTGGCTTACGCATATTTACTCCTTTTATTGTTTATGAAATTACACAAGATTCAAAGCAACTAAACCAGGAAGTTCTTTTCCTTCAAGATACTCAAGGGATGCGCCACCACCTGTTGAGATATAACCAAAATCGCCATCTGCAAATCCCAGGGCACGAACAGCGGCTGCAGAGTCTCCACCGCCAACAACTGAAATTCCTGAAACCTGTGTCAGTGCTTGTGCTACAACTTTTGTTCCTTGTGCGAAGGCAGGAAATTCAAAGACTCCCATCGGTCCATTCCAAAATACCGTTTTACACTTTTGAATTGCTTGAGCAAAATCTTTGGCAGATTCTGGCCCGATATCTAATCCCATTTGATCAGCAGGAATCGAATCAGCACTTACAAGTGTTGCCGGTGAATCGGCCGAAAATGCTGGCGCAACGAGAATATCTGTCGGGAGATGAAGTTCAACTCCATTCTTTACTGCTTGAGCTATCAAATCTTTGACCGTTGGAATCAAATCTCTTTCGACAAGTGATGACCCAATCTCTTTGCCCTGCGCTGCAAGGAATGTAAAAACCATTCCACCGCCAATGGCCATGACATCGACTTTGTCCAAAAGATTTGAGATAACGGCGATTTTGTCTGAAACTTTTGCCCCACCTAATACAACTCCATATGGCTTATCTGGATGTTGAGTAAGTTTCTTGAGCACTTCCACTTCCGCAGAAACCAGGAAACCAGCTGCATGCGGAAGTAGCTTTGGAAGATCATAAACTGAAGCGTGCTTACGATGAACTGCTCCAAAGCCATCGCCGACATAAAAATCTGCAAGCTTTGCTAGCTCTGTCGCAAAAGCAACTCTTTCACTCTCTTCTTTACTTGTCTCGGCAGCGCTATAGCGAATATTTTCAAGAAGTAGGATTTCTCCCGCCTTCAAGTCATACGCACTCTTTGTTACTAGATCACCAATGACTTCACCTGGAAAAACAATTTCTTTTCCTAGTAATTCTCCGAGTCGCCTAGCAACGGGTGCGAGTGAAAGCTCTGGTTTTGCTTCGCCTTTGGGGCGCCCTAAGTGTGCCGCAATAACAAGTGATGCACCTTTTTCGAGAAGAGCTTTTATCGTTGGAAGCGAAGCTTTGATACGCCCATCATCTGTAATGACTCCATTTTTCAATGGAACATTGAGGTCACAGCGTAAAAAAACTCGCTTTCCAACGAGTTCAAGAGTTGCAAGATCTGGCATTAAAGAGTTTTGCCTACATAGGTAATGAGGTCAACGAGGCGGTTTGAATAACCCCATTCATTGTCATACCAACCAACAATCTTTACTTGATTGCCAATTACCTTTGTCAGGCCTGAATCGAAGATACATGATGAAGGATCAGTCACAATATCTGATGAAACAATTGGATCTTCTGTGTAAGAAAGGTAGCCCTTGAGCTCGCCTAGTGATGCAGCTTTCATCGCAGCGTTAATCTCTGCAGCAGTTGCTTCCTTGGCAAGTTCAACAGTGAGGTCAGTTGCAGATCCAGTTGGAACTGGAACGCGCATCGCATAACCATCAAGTTTTCCTTTGAGCTCTGGCAGAACCAAAGAGATTGCCTTTGCGGCACCAGTGGATGTAGGAATCATATTTGTTGCAGCTGCGCGCGCACGACGAAGATCTTTGTGTGGGAAATCCAAGATAACTTGATCGTTTGTGTACGCATGAATAGTTGTCATCAAACCCTTGACGATTCCCCAGTTATCCTGAAGAACTTTTGCCATTGGTGCAAGACAGTTTGTTGTACATGATGCATTCGAAATGACATGGTGAATAGCACCGTCATATTTCTTATGATTTACACCCATTACGATGGTGATATCTTCATCTGTTGCTGGAGCTGAAATAATTACCTTCTTTGCACCAGCTGTGATGTGCTTCTTTGCATCTGCAGCTTTTGTGAAGTGACCAGTTGATTCAACAACTACATCTACGCCAATGGATGCCCAAGGTAAGTTAGCTGGATCGCGCTCTGCGAAAACTTTGATTGTCTTTCCACCCACTGTGAGTGTGTCCTCTGTAAAAGTCACATCGAGGCCAAGACGACCGAGAATTGAGTCGTACTTGAGAAGGTGAGCAAGAGTTGCGTTATCGGTAAGGTCGTTTATTCCAACGATATTGATCTCTGGGTTGGTGAGGCTGGCGCGAAAGAAGTTACGTCCGATGCGTCCGAAGCCATTGATTCCTACATTTATCACTATTGAGTCCTCGCTTATAAGAGTGGCGATTAGATTCGAAATTATCTAACACGCGAATACGGCAAATAATCTGCCACAACACTGGGGTCGTGGCTCATCCTACCAGTGGATTCTGGCTACTCGCCTAGCAAGTCAGGTGAGAGACCCGCCTCAGTATCAGGAATTCCAAGATCATTTGCTCTCTTATCAGCCATCGCTAATAGGCGACGAATCCGGCCAGCAATTGCATCCTTTGTCATAGCTGGAGTTGCAAGCGACCCTAACTCTTCAAGACTTGCTTGCCCGTGGTTAATGCGCAGTTCACCGGCCTCTTTGAGATGTTCAGGAATCGTTGGCCCAAGAATTTCCATTGCACGTTGCACGCGCGCAGCTGCAGCTACAGCAGCTCTTGCTGAACGACGAAGATTTGCATCATCAAAATTAGCTAAGCGATTAGCTGTTGCTCGAACTTCACGGCGCATGCGTCGCTCTTCCCATGCGAGAACACTTTCATGGGCACCAAGTCGCGTTAGTAAAACTCCAATAGCATCACCATCACGAATAACAACGCGATCAACACCTCGTACTTCGCGCGCCTTTGCAACAATTCCAAGACGCCGTGCTGCGCCGACGAGTGCAAGGGCGGCTTCTGGACCAGGGCATGTAATTTCAAGTGAGGAAGAACGTCCGGGTTCAGTCAATGATCCATGCGCAATAAATGCACCACGCCATGCAGCCTCGGAATCACATGTTGCTGCAGATACAACCTGGGGTGGCAATCCGCGAACTGGTCGACCTTGAGCATCCACTAATCCTGTTTGACGAGCCAGCGCTTCACCTTCATTGATAACTCGAACAACGTAGCGAGAACCTTTACGTAATCCACTAGAAGAAAGCACTGCCAAATCACTTTCATGTCCGTAAATATCTGCAATATCTTTTCGAAGTCTCCGTGCACTTTGAGCCGTATCTAATTCGACTTCAATGACAATCTTTCCTGCTGCGATATGTAACCCACCTGCAAAACGAAGGAGTGCGGAAACTTCGGCTTTACGGCAACAGGGTTTTGTAATTGAGAGTCGACTCAATTCGTCTTTCACTGAAGATGTCATCGCCATGGGCCTATCCAATCAGGCTTTCATGAAAAATGTGGCTCAATTGAGATGCCAATTTTTTATCATCATGATGGACACTGCCTGGGGCTTTGCGAATATCTCCAATTACAAGTGTGCCTCCATATTCACCGGCCAATTTTTCAAGTGATGTGCGATTTCTCACAATAGATGGGTCGGCAAGAAAATAATCAATGCGCAAATCAGGTGCATATTTATGAAAAAGCTCAAGGTGTTCTTCAGGTGTAGAGCCCGCAAATTCCTCACCGCGTGATTCTGGTTGTGCATCTAAATTGAGTATCACTATTTTTTTAGCACGGCTAACGTTGAGTGCTTCACGTTGATCGGGAACTAGCAAATGTGGAATAACACTTGAAAACCATGAACCAGGTCCCATTGTTATCCATTCTGCATCATGAATAGCTTTTAGCGCTTCTGGTCTAGCGCTCGCATTTTCTGGAATTATCGTAAGGGATTCAATGCGTCCTTTCGCTGTTGCAACTTCTTTCTGTCCGCGAACAACAATGCGTCCAGTTGATGTAATAAAGCGAGCTTCGATATCGAGTGGAACCGATGCCATCGGCAATACGCGGCCAATAACTTTTAATAACGTTCCAACTCGATCAAGACCTTGTACTGGATCTTCATCACGATCCCACAATGCGGCCAACAATAAATTCCCGACCGCATGGCCATCGAGTCCGCCATCACTGCTGAAGCGATATTGCATTATCTGCGCCCAACTGCGACCCCATTCATCATCAGAACAGAGGGCTGCCAGGGCCATACGTAAATCACCGGGGGGAAATATAGGAAATTCTTTGCGTAATCGGCCACTAGATCCACCATTATCTGCGACTGTAACAATGGCGGTTATATTTTCCGTGATTGTTCGAAGTGCTGACAAAGTATTTGCTAAGCCATGACCGCCACCTAAGGCAACTACTCGTGTTGAACTCATTCACGTCCTACATCACGATGAGTTGCGTGAGCGGATATCTCCAATTTCTTAGCATTGGAATTGAGAAGTCGAGCTAGTTCTTGAGCCACTGCAACGCTTCTATGTTTTCCACCAGTACAACCGACTGCAACAGTGAGGTACTTCTTACCTTCATTCAGATATCCCGGAACCATAAGTTCTATCAATGAAACATACTTTGCAACAAATTCTTCGACACCTTGGCTACCTAAAACTTCGTTACTCACTTCAGTTGATAAACCATTGAGAGGTCGAAGAGCAGGAATCCAGTGTGGATTTGGGATATGACGACAATCTAAAACAAGATCAGAATCCACGGGAATTCCAAACTTATATCCAAAAGAGAGAATATTGATTCTAATTCCTTCAAGAGTGCCAGCTGCAAAAATTTCACCGGTTCGTTTTTCTAATTGATGAACATTGAGATTAGAAGTATCAATAACAATATCGGCCTCTGATTTCAATTCCTCTAACTTCAGTCGTTCACGAGCAATTCCATCGACAATTCGATCTTTGCCCTGCAAGGGATGCGGGCGTCTAGTGGATTCGAATCTCTGGACAAGTGCTTGATCTGTGGAATCGAGAAACAGGAGTCTGTATTTTCCACCTGTCGCAGTTATGGTCTGAAGGGAAAGAGTTAAATCATCGAAAAATTCGCCTCCACGTACATCAACAACTACGGCAAAGGACTTACCTTCAATCCCAGTTCCTTGTTCAACAAGTTGAGGAAGCAATGCAGGGGGTAAATTATCGACGACATACCAACCTAAGTCTTCAAGGGCGTGGGCCACAGTTGAGCGACCAGCACCAGACATTCCGGTGACAATGAGAATTTCTTTTGTCATGTTCCTATCTTGCATCCCCTGTCAAGCACCTCATTAGTTGCTTGAAATTTCTCCAGTTTCCATATCTACAGAACTAGTTCCTACTTGCGATAAATGATGCGCAATCTGAGAAGCAATTTTTTCTCCGATTCCGGGAATTTGAGAAATTTCTGAAGCATCAGCTTTGCGAATTCCTGCCACGGATCCGAATTTCTCCAAGAGCGCTTTCCTGCGAGTTGCACCCAGGCCAGGTATTTCATCTAGCAATGATTCGAGCATTACTTTTGCGCGACGAGATCGGTGAAAAGTAATCGCAAATCGGTGAGCTTCGTCGCGAATTCTTTGTAATAGGTAGAGACCTTCACTTGTTCTAGGAAGTATGAGTGGGTCCTTTGAATCGGGCACCCACACTTCTTCAAGTCGTTTTGCTAAGCCACACAAAGCAATATCAGTGACTCCCAGTTCTCGCATTGCTCGAGCCGCTGCGCTTACTTGTGGAGCTCCACCATCGACAACAATGAGCTGGGGTGGATATGAAAATTTACTTAATCTGCCACCTAATTGCGCGACTTCATTTTGATCAACTTCACGATCATCCAGGAGTCTTTTTAGCCGTCGAGTGATTACTTGATGCATGGCTCTCGTGTCGTCAAAGCCCTCACTCGTATCGATTATAAATCTTCTGTACTCGCTCTTCTTGGCAAGGCCATCTTCAAATACAACCATTGAAGCGACAACTGAGGTTCCAGAAATATTTGAAATATCAAAGCACTCAATACGTAGTGGCGTACGTTCTAGATCCAATAATTCTTCAATCTCTGTCAGTGCTTTCCCGCTCACTGCTGCATCATTTGCGCGCTTACTCAAATATTGAATGAGTGCGTATTGGGCATTTCTCTTGACCGTTGAGAGTAATTCAACTTTCTCTCCTCGTTGAGGAATTTTTAGCGAAACGCTTCCCTGGCGAATCGTGGACAACCATTGTTCAAGAGCACTTTGGTCGCTTGGAAGATCCGAGATCAGAATTTCAGCCGGAATCTCGCGCGCATCACTTTCGTTGTAGATTGAAAAAAGAAGGGAGCCGATTTGATCATCACCTTCGAGAGCTCTTTCTTGATCCACAATCCAAGAACGTGATCCTTTGATCACTCCACCACGAACAATAAAAAGAGTACCCGCTGCATGTGCACCTTCTTGATGAAGGGCAATGAAATCGGCAGATAAATTTTGCGGTAAGGCAGCATCCGTGGATTCTTGCGCTTTCTCTAACGCTTGGATTTGATCTCTAATTTTTGTTGCTCGCTCGTACTCCTCAGCGCTCGAGGCTCTTTCCATCTCGGCGCGAAGCGTTGGCAATATTTCTCCATTTCCGTGCGACATAAACGAGACCAGATTTGAAGTCAGTTCCTTGTGATCCGCTTGCGAAATCCATCCCACACAAGGAGCCGCGCATTTACCAATATCGCCAAGCAAACATTGTCTATTGGTTCGACGTGCTCGATCAAAATTTCCGGCAGTGCAGGAGCGAATCGGAAAAATCTTAAGTATTACGTCGAAGGTACTTCGTAAAGCCCATGTGTGAGTAAATGGACCAAAATATGTAAGTCCAGGCCTTTTTGATTTCCTAGTGATGAAAACCCGAGGGAATTCATCACTTTCACTAATTGCTAAATATGGATACGACTTGTCATCTCGAAACTGCACATTGTAAGTCGGGTTATATTGTTTTATCCAGGAAAATTCTAATTGAAGGGCTTCAACTTCTGTGGCAACAATTGTCCAATCGACTCGGACTGCTTCATGCACCATTCGTTCAGTTCGTTGAGCTAATCCACTTTGAAAATAATTTCCTAAGCGATTCTTAAGGTTGAGAGCCTTTCCAACATAAATAACTTTCTCATCCTTATTGAAAAATCTATAAACGCCTGGCTGTTCGGGAATATTTGACGGACGATATGAAAGCGGATCAGCCATCGTCGTAGCTACTTTTTAGCCAAAACTTTTTTCGCAAGCATCTTCACTCTATTCGATGCCAATATCTCAGCTAGATACGCTCCTGTGTAACTCTTCTTATTTGCTGCTACATCTTCAGGAGTACCCTCCGCGATTACTAGCCCACCTCGGAAACCGCCTTCTGGGCCCATGTCGATGACCCAGTCCGAACTCTTGATGACATCTAAATTATGTTCAATCACAACAACTGTATTTCCCGAATCAACTAGTCGATTGAGAACTCCCAGTAATTTACTGACATCCTCAAAATGCAGACCAGTTGTTGGTTCATCGAGAACATAAATCGTACGTCCTGTCGAACGTCGCTGTAATTCAGTAGCGAGTTTTACGCGTTGAGCTTCACCGCCTGACAGTGTTGGTGCGGACTGGCCAAGACGTACATATCCAAGTCCAACATCTGAGAGCGTTTTCAAGAATCGTGAAATTGTAGGCACAGATTCGAAGAAGTTGAAGGCTTCTTCGATTGGCATATCCAACACCTGCGCGATGGTTTTTCCTTTGTAATGCACCTCTAAAGTTTCACGGTTATATCGAGCACCATGGCATATCTCGCAAGGAACATAGACATCGGGTAGGAAGTTCATCTCAATTGTAATAGTTCCGTCTCCAGAACAGTTTTCGCAACGTCCACCCTTGACGTTGAAAGAGAATCTACCTTGTTGGTAACCACGCACTTTGGCTTCAGTAGTTTCGGCAAAGAGCGCTCGAATTTTGTCAAATACACCTGTATAGGTGGCGGGGTTAGAACGAGGTGTACGACCAATAGGAGATTGATCAACGTGCACTACTTTGTCAAGCAGATCTATTCCCGTGATTGTGCGATGACGACCAGGAACCAATCGCGCACCATTGAGTTTGTTGGCAAGTGTCGTATACAAAATATCGTTGACCAAAGTTGATTTGCCCGAGCCACTGACTCCGGTTACTGCAACAAAAACTCCTAATGGCACTTCGACTTGAAGATCTTGGAGATTATTTTCTTTTGCACCTTTAATAACAAGCTTTCGTTTCGGATCACAAGGACGGCGTTGCTCCGGTATGGCAATAGATTTTCTACCCGAAAGATATGCACCCGTAATTGAAGTCGGTGAATCAATAAGCATTTGATAATCGCCGGAAACAACTACCTCTCCCCCGTGCTCACCAGCACCTGGACCGATGTCAACAATCCAATCTGCGGCGCGAATAGTTTCTTCGTCATGTTCAACAACAATCAAAGTATTTCCTAAATTACGAAGACGCGTCAGGGTGTCAATCAAGCGCCTGTTATCTCGTTGATGAAGTCCGATGCTCGGCTCATCCAGTACGTAAAGCACTCCAACTAATCCGCTGCCAATTTGTGTAGCAAGGCGGATACGTTGCGCTTCCCCTCCCGATAGCGTTGCTGCTGGACGCGCAAGTGATAAGTAGTCCAAGCCAACATCTAGTAAGAAGCCTAAACGTGCATGTACTTCTTTGAGTACGCGCTCAGCAATTTGCGCTTCTCGTTTGTCGAGATCAATTTTCTGAAGAAATTCGGCACATTCCCCAATCGAGAGTTCACATATTTCAGAAATATTTTTATCGCCGATGGTAACAGCAAGAACTTCTGGCTTGAGGCGAGCTCCACTACAAACAGAGCACGGAATCTGACGCATATACGCTTCATATTTATCACGACTGTAATCACTATCGGTTTCACCATGTCGTCGATGAATAAATGGAACGACACCTTCAAAACCCGTCGAATAATTTCTTACTCGTCCGTATCGATTCTTGTATTTTACCTGCACTTCATATTCATAACCATTGGCTAGTGCATCTTTTGCTTTTTGAGACAATTTTTTCCATGGTGTATCAAGTGAAAATTTAACGTCGGATGAGAGAGCCTCGATGAGTCGTAAGAAGTAATCAGCAGATTGCCCGCCAGACCAAGGAGCAATAGCACCTTCATTAATAGATATCGAATCGTCGGGAATGATGAGTTCCTCATCAACTTCCAATTTTGTACCTATTCCAGAACATTCAGGACATGCACCAAATGGAGAGTTGAACGAGAATGAGCGCGGCTCTAACTCTTCAAATGAAAGATTGCAATCATGGCACGCTAAATGTTCGCTATATGTGCGCTCTTTCTCAGCACCTTTTGCGTCCACGAAATCCAAAATTACAATTCCTGTTGCAAGACGTAGTGCAGTTTCAATCGAATCAGTAAGGCGAGACTTCGATTCCGCTTTTGCGCTCAAACGATCGACGACTACTTCAATTGTATGTTTTTCTTGTTTTTTTAACTTCGGAGCTTCGGATAAGGCAATTACTTCGCCATCAATACGTGCGCGCGCATAACCTTGAGTTATTAATTCTGCAAACAAATCTACGAACTCGCCCTTGCGCGCTCTCACTACTGGAGCCAAAACCTGAAACTTGGTAGTCGCTGGCATTGTCAGAATCTGATCAACGATTTGTTGTGGACTTTGACGAGTCACTGCTTTGCCGCATGAAGGACAATGTGGCTTACCTGCGCGCGCAAAGAGCAAACGTAAATAGTCGTAAACCTCAGTAATTGTTCCTACAGTAGAACGAGGGTTTCGATTCGTGGATTTCTGATCGATAGAGACGGCAGGTGAAAGGCCCTCGATGAAATCGACATCTGGTTTATCCATTTGTCCTAAAAATTGTCGCGCATATGCCGAAAGTGATTCAACATATCGACGCTGACCTTCTGCAAATATTGTGTCGAATGCAAGACTCGATTTTCCTGATCCTGATAGCCCAGTGAAAACAACAAGAGAATTACGTGGCAATTCAATCGAAACATTTTTAAGATTATGTTCACGAGCACCCCGTACAACTAGCTTGTCGATACTCACTCTAAATTCCCGCCTCATCCATTGCGCGTAGTTCACGCTTTAACTCTTTTATTTCATCACGTAATCGAGCAGCGAGCTCAAATTGCAGATCCCCCGCTGCGCTGCGCATCTGATCAGTGAGCGACCCTATCAGCGCTAATAACTCTTGGCGCGGCAAGGAGGCTAAATTCTTCGCGTAGATTCCAATTCCAGGGGCGCTCTTCTGATTTTTCTTATTAGTCGAGAGTAGCGCCTCACTATCTTCGGACTCTCGATTGATGAGATCGGTAATATCAGCAATTTTCTTACGCAGAGGTTGAGGGTCAACACCACGTTCAACGTTATAGGCAACTTGCTTCGCTCGTCGACGATTAGTTTCATCAATCGCCTTAATCATTGACTTTGTCATATTGTCGGCATACATGTGCACTTCACCAGACACATTTCTTGCGGCACGACCAATTGTTTGAATCAACGAAGTGGCTGATCTAAGGAAACCTTCTTTGTCTGCATCTAAAATCGCGACAAGTGATACTTCGGGCAAGTCCAAGCCTTCACGCAATAAGTTGATACCGATGAGAACATTGTATTCACCACTGCGTAATTCACGCAGCAACTCAACCCGACGTAACGTGTCTACCTCTGAATGTAAATATCGAACGCGTACGCCTTTTTCCTGGAGGTACTCAGTCAGATCCTCTGACATTTTTTTAGTCAAGGTTGTCACCAGTACACGTTCATTCTTTGATGCTCTTATATTTATTTCTTTGAGTAGGTCATCTATTTGACCCTTGATTGGCTTCACAATAATCTGTGGATCTACAAGTCCGGTAGGACGGATCACCTGTTCGACAACATCATTATCAACCTTGCCTAGTTCATATGAGCCAGGAGTTGCTGATAAGTAAACTTTTTGTCCGACCCGCTCTAAGAATTCTGGCCAACGCAAAGGTCTATTATCCATCGCACTCGGCAATCGAAACCCATGTTCGACCAACGTTCTCTTACGCGAAGCATCGCCTTCGAACATTGCTCCAATCTGAGGAACAGTTACGTGGCTCTCGTCGATTACAACTAGAAAATCCTCTGGAAAATAATCAAGTAGGCAATTAGGTGCAGTGCCCGCTGCTCGTCCATCTAGTTGGCGTGAATAGTTTTCGATTCCACTACAGAATCCAAGCTGTTGCATCATTTCAATATCAAATGTCGTTCGCATACGTAATCTCTGCGCCTCGAGTAGTTTTCCTTGTTTCTCAAAGACTTCTAACTGAGTAGCAAGTTCGCTCTCAATTTCACCAATGGCTCGTTCGATGGTTTCTGGACCCGCTGCGTAGTGCGTGGCCGGAAAGATGTACATTTCAGTTTCATCACGAATGATTTCACCGGTCAGAGGATGCAAGGTCGTAATCTTTTCAATTTCATCGCCAAACATTTCGATACGTAGCGCAAGCTCTTCATACATCGGAATGATCTCAATTGTGTCACCACGTACCCTGAATGTTCCTCGTTCAAAGGCCATATCATTTCTTTTATATTGAATATCTACAAATCTGCGTAAAAGCACATTTCGATCTATCTCATCACCAACTCGTAGTTTGACCATACGGTCCACATATTCTTGAGGCGTCCCAAGTCCATAAATACATGAAACAGTAGCGACGACAATGACATCACGCCTCGTCAGCAATGAATTGGTCGCAGAGTGGCGCAAACGTTCCACTTCATCGTTGACACTGGAGTCTTTCTCAATAAAGGTATCAGTTTGTGGAACGTAAGCTTCTGGTTGGTAATAGTCGTAATACGAAACAAAATATTCGACCGCATTATTTGGCATGAGTTCTCGAAACTCATTGGCTAACTGAGCAGCTAAAGTTTTATTTGGTGCTAAAACCAATGTAGGACGTTGTAATCGCTCAATCAACCATGCCGTCGTTGCAGATTTTCCAGTTCCGGTTGCGCCGAGAAGGACTACATCTTGCTCACCAGCTTGAACTCGACGTACGATTTCTTCAATGGCGGCAGGCTGATCACCGGCTGGAACGTAATCACTAATTACTTGAAAAGGCTCGACGCGACGTTGCAGGTCGGTTATCGGGCGCATATTCTCACTCTACTTGGACGTACCCTTACTACGCATCTTTAGCAATTCCCAGAGGTTTTCAACGCTCCGTAGCAACTCATCTTCACTTCCATTGTTCTCGAATACTTGGTCTGCGATAGATACTCTCTCATCGCGAGTTGCTTGGGATGCTATTCGCGATTCAATTTCTGATATCCGTAACCCTTTTTCCAAAAGTCTTTCTTTACGCAATTCCAGATTTGCCTCAATGCTAACAATGTAATCAAATCGTTCCATCGCTTTAGTTTCAAAGAGCAAAGGGATCTCGTAAATCAATATCTCGCCATCTGTGAGAGATTGCACTGCTTCTTCAAATTCTTTACGAACTATCGGATGAATAATCTCCTCAAGTTTTTGCTTTGCATCTTTATCTCGAAAAACGAGATCACCTAATGCTCGACGATCGACAAGTCCATTGGTAAGAATTGAATCACCAAATGTGGCTATCAGTTGGTCGAATCCATCACTTCCGCGCTCAATTGCATCTCGCGCTAATTGATCAGCATCAATCACGAGGGCACCTAGTTCTGCAAAAAATTGTGCAGCTAAAGACTTTCCGCTCCCAATTCCACCAGTAAGGCCAACGACTAACATGACCACACTTTATTGCACAAGAACTAAAAAAGGCGTCCAGTTGGCTTTCGGACTGAGTAAGTCCAAAGCAACCAAACGCCTTTTAGAGTTAGAAATTATTCTGCTGAAGCAACTTCCTCTGCAGGGGTCGCTGCTGCATCTGCAGCTTTTGCCTCTGCCTTCTGCTTCTTATGAGCCATGAAGCGCTCTTGAGCTTGAGCATATTGAAGCTCCCACTCTTCGCGTTGTGCTTCATATCCTGGCTTCCACTCTTGAGTTTCAACTTCGAAACCTTCAGGGTAGATAAAGTTTCCTTCTGCGTCATAGCGAGCAGCCATTCCGTATTGAGTTGGGTCAAATGCTTCGACCTCAACTTCGTGACCTTCATTGGCTTGCTTCAAAGAAAGTGAGATACGACGACGCTCTAGATCGATATCAATAATCTTTACGAATAGTTCGTCATCAACTTGAACTACCTGCTCAGGAATTTCTACATGGCGCTCTGCCAACTCAGAAATGTGAACCAATCCTTCGATGCCTTCGTGAACACGAATAAATGCACCAAAAGGAACTAGTTTTGTAACAACACCAGGTACTACCTGATTAATTGTGTGTGTGCGAGCGAATGCTTGCCATGGATCCTCTTGTGTTGCCTTGAGTGAGAGTGAAACACGCTCACGTTCAAAATCAACTTCAAGAACTTCCACAGTTACTTCGTCGCCAACTTCGACAACTTCACCTGGGTGATCAATGTGCTTCCAAGAAAGTTCTGAAACGTGAACGAGACCATCGACTCCACCTAGATCTACGAAAGCTCCAAAGTTGACGATAGATGAAACAACACCTGAGCGTACTTGGCCCTTTTGTAGTTGGTTGAGGAATGTTGTTCGAGATTCAGATTGTGTCTGCTCTAGGAATGCACGACGTGAGAGAACAACATTGTTACGGTTCTTATCAAGTTCGATAATGCGTGCTTCAACTTGCTTGCCAATATATGGAGTCAAGTCGCGTACACGGCGCATTTCAACGAGAGATGCAGGTAAGAAACCACGAAGACCGATATCTACGATGAGACCGCCCTTGACGACTTCAATAACTGTTCCGATAACAACTTCGTCGCGCTCCTTCTTGCCTTCAATGTCTCCCCATGCGCGTTCGTATTGTGCGCGCTTCTTAGAAAGAATCAAACGTCCTTCTTTATCTTCTTTTTGCAAAACTAAAGCTTCAATGAGCTCTCCAACTTTAACAATTTCATTTGGATCTGCATCGTGGCGAATTGATAATTCGCGCGAAGGAATTACACCTTCGGTTTTGTATCCGATATCTACAAGTACTTCGTCGCGACCAACTTGAACGACTGTTCCTGAGACGAGATCTCCATCATTGAAATTTCTAATTGTTCCTTCGATTGCGGCCATAAAGTCGGCGGCTGATCCAATGTCATTTACTGCAATTACTGGTGAGGTTGTCAAAATGCTCCGTAGGGATAGATGAGTAGTAGGGACCAAATCTTCTTGATTTGGATTGGAGGCAAAGAGTACGGGTGCTCGATATGCAGGGTCAATTCCATGCGAGATTCTGCCCTTTCGCAGGTTACGGCTATAGGATTCTGAGAGTTATGAAGCGCTATCGAGATTTGCTTGCAACACCGCACGTAAAGTCCTTGATGGTGAGCGCATTTCCGGCACGTATCGCCTACGGCATGATCGGCCTTTCCATATTTTTTAAGGTGGAACGCGAAACTCACTCTGTAGCACTGGCGGGCCTTGCAATTGGTCTCAACGGACTTACTGGGGCCATGACGGCCGGTGCTCGTGGCTCAATTATGGATAAGTGGGGACAGCGCTGGCCGCTGCGTATTTTTGTACCTGCATATGCAACTCTCATCGTGACTCTCAATATCATGCATTCCAAAAATCTAATTCTCATTGTTGCCTTTGTTTTAGGAATGACTGCTCCCCCAATAAATATTTCAGTTAGGCCACTATGGGTAGATATTGTTCCTAAAACTTCGCTTCGCACTGCCTATGCCATCGATACGGTAAGTATGAATACAGCCGCAGTCATAGGTCCAATTCTTGCTACGACACTTTCACTATCCTCACGTCCGCAACTATCACTCATTGTTGCTGCAATCTCGATGGGAATTGGAGGCGGCGCTCTAGCGATTCATCCTGTATCCAATGCCTGGATACCAGAGAAAAAAGATAACGGACAAGAGAACTTACTTAAAAATAAGGCCATTCGTTTACTTATGCTCGAAGGAGTCTTCATTGGAATTGGCTGGGGTGCATTCAACGTTGCGATTCCTGCTTTTTCAACTCTAGAACATGTTCCTTCGCGTACCGCATGGATTCTGGGTTCCCTTGGAATTGCAACCGTAATTGGAGGAATATTCGGTGGCTTGGTTTCAAATAAAGTTTCATCACTGATCTCTTGGAGAAGAATTTATATCATGTGGGCCGCGCTTACTCTGCCCTTGGCATTTACATATCCCGGATGGTCGATGGCAATTCTTGGAGCAGGGATTGGATTAGTTTCAGGTGCAGGGCAAGTTTTCTATTTTGAAGTCTTAGAAGCAGTTCGCCCTAAAGGTTCGCAAGCATCATCACTCGGTTGGATATGGACAGTAGAAGGAACATTCATGTCATTTGGATCAGCCCTTGGTGGATGGATTTGTCAGAACTATTCGCCCCGCCTCGCTCTTTCACTTACCACCGTGATGACACTTGTAGGCATGTCAGTAATATTTATTGGATGGCAACGTTTTCAACCTGCTAACAAAATTCCAACTGCTGAAGAAGACCTCAATGCCCAGCTTGATTCCACGTCTGACCAATTCCACCACTAACATCTAGAGGCGCTCTTAGCGGGTAGGCATTTCCCATTTCACGTCTAACCAAAGTTGACAGTATTTCTTCTTCTCCAGTAACCACTTCAAGAATTAATTCATCATGTATTTGCAAAAGTAACCTAGATTTTAATTTCTCTTTTTCGATGGCATTTTGCACCTTCAGCATGGCCAATTTGATGATATCTGCAGCTGAACCTTGAATCGGAGCATTAAGAGCCATGCGCTCTGCAACTTCTCGGCGTTGGCGATTATCGTGCATAAGATCTGGCAAATATCGACGACGACCCATCACAGTTTCCGTGTAACCAACTTTTCTAGCCTGATCGACAACTGTTGTTAGATAATCTCGAATTCCACCAAAGCGTTGAAAATATTTATCCATCAATTCCTGTGCAGCAGGTGGCGTAATATCTAATTGGGCAGCTAATCCATAAGAGGAAAGTCCATAGGCAAGTCCGTACGACATAGCCTTTATTTGCCTGCGCATTTCAGGATTTACATCAGTGCGTTTTACTCCAAAAATTTCCGCTGCAATAGTTGCATGTAAATCTTCACCTGATTCAAAGGCCGCGAGCAAGTGTTCATCATTAGATAAATGAGCCATGATTCGCATCTCTATCTGACTATAGTCCGCAGTCAGAAGCGCTCCGTAACCTTTACCGGCTATGAAACATTCACGGATTGTGCGACCTTCTTCACTGCGCACTGGAATATTTTGAAGGTTTGGCCCAGTCGAAGAAAGACGACCCGTGGCAGCAACAGTTTGTTGGAAATGCGTGTGAATGCGTCCATCGCTGGCAATCTCTGCAATTAAACCTTCTACAGTTGTTCCAAGCTTCTTTGTTTCACGAATTCGTAATAAAGAACGTAGTAGTGGATGGCCACTCTTCTCCAGGAGCCAATCTAAGGCTTCTGCGTCAGTTGTGAAACCAGTTTTTATCTTTTTAGTTTTTGGTAATTTCAATTCTTCAAATAAGACAACTTGTAATTGTTTTGGGGATGCAACATTGAATTCATGCCCCACGGCATCATGAGCAGCTTTTGTTTCTTTCTCTACCTCATTTTCAAAAAATATTGCCAACGTATCAAGTGCGCTTTTATCAACGGCTACCCCTACGGATTCCATCTGTGCCAAAAGTTGCGATATTGGTAACTCCAAATTACTGAAAAGATCTAGTAGGCCACGATCTTTGAGTTCTCGTTCTAAAGCATCCTTAAGAATAAAGAGTGATCGAGCTGAGGAAAGAATTTCTTGCTCTGGATCTGAAAAATTGATTTTTGAACCATCACCCCATCGCTCCAATAAATCCTTAAGTTCTGGACTCCTCACGCCTGGGTTAACTAAATATGCGGCGATTGCTGTGTCAAAGAATAAACCTTTCATTCCATTTATTCGAGCAAGTGCTTTAGCATCATGCGCTATTTTTCCTACCGTGGAATCGGTAATCCAGTCACCCATTGAGGATGAGTGAACAAGAAAAACATCATCTGGGGAAAGAGCAACTGCGTAGCGATGAACCTTCTCCTCTTCGATATGAAATGCCAGAGCAATATCACCCGAATGATTTCTAATCTTTGTATCCGCCTCTTTCGCAGAGAGAACTACTCCTTCAATTGCCGTGGCAAATAATTGAAGTTCGGGCTCTTGAGCGCTGGTGGAAGTTGGCGAATTTAGAATCGGCTTGATGCGATCTTTGAGCGTTCTAAACTCAAGAAGTTCAAACAAGGGGTTCGTTTTTTCCTCAATTGCCCCGCTCCACACTAAAGAATCGATATCTAAATCCAGCGGCACATCCGAGACAAGTTGCGTGAGCTCACGATTTCGAATTACATCATTGATTGAATCACGAAGTGATTGGCCAACTTTCCCATCCAATTTATCTACATTAGCGAGAAGAACTTTGAGGGAGCCATATTCAACTATCCACTTTGCAGCAGTCTTTTCACCCACTCCTGGAACGGATGGCAAGTTATCGCTTGGATCTCCGCGCAGAGCCGCAAAGTCTGGATACTGAGTAGGTGTCATTCCATACTTTTCAAAAACGGCATCTGGAGTCATTCGTGAGAGCTCACTGACGCCTCGCTTGGGGTAGAGCACTGTTGTTGAATTATTTACTAATTGAAAACTATCTCTATCTCCCGTGCAGATGAAGACTTCGGCTCCTTCACTTTCTGCACGTTTGGCAATAGTTGCCAAAATGTCATCTGCCTCAAAACCTTCCACTTCAAATTGAGAAATTCCAAATGCGCTCACAAGTTCATGAAGATATGACATTTGCGAACGAAACTCATCCGGAGTTTTACTTCTAGTAGCTTTATATTCAGGAAAAATTTCCGATCGAAAAGTCTTACGGCTAACATCAAAGGCAACTGCCACATGAGTCGGTTTCTCGGTCGATAAAAGTGCTAGCAGCATTGTCGCAAAACCATAAATAGCATTCGTATGCTGCCCACTAGCCGTCATGAAATTCTCAGCTGGCAACGCATGAAAAGCGCGATATGCCATGGAGTGCCCATCGATAAGTAATAGGCGTTTGGTCATAGGTGCATCCTAGATAGCAAGTTAGACTCATTTACTATGACGCAACCCTCAGAACAGGATTTTCTCGCCATAATCAAAGAACGTGGCAGCGGAGCCCTCGATAAGAAGATGGGCATCGAGATTATTGAAGCTTCCCCTGAACGACTAGTAGCCACGATGCCGGTCGAAGGAAATACTCAACCACTTGGACTTCTCCATGGCGGAGCTAATGTGGTCCTTGCCGAAAGCCTTGGTTCAATTGGTACTCAATTACACGCTGGTGCATCCCGAAAAATTGTTGGTGTAGATATAAATGCAACCCATCACAAATCAGCGACATCAGGTTTTGTCACAGGTATTGCTACAGCGCTCTCGCTAGGTAAAACTATGTGTTCGTATGAGGTAATAATTACTAATGATCAAGGTCAACGCACGTGTACTGCTCGTATTACTTGTTTGATTCTGGCGCCACGCTAAATATTAGTGAGCACCAGTTCCAAGATATGCCTCACGAACAGCAGGGTCATTGAGTAGGTCTGATGCTTTAGCTTCTTTTACAACATTTCCAGTTTCAAGTATGTAGGCGCGATGAGCGCGTTGTAATGCTTGTTGAGCATTTTGTTCAACTAGCAAAATTGTGACACCCTGTTTATTGATCTGAGTAATAATGCGGAAAATGTTGGCAATCATCTGAGGCGCAAGACCCATAGAAGGTTCATCTAGAAGTAAGACTTTAGGGCGTGCCATAAGCGAACGACCAATTGCAAGCATCTGTTGTTCTCCACCAGAGAGAGTTCCACCAGCTTGAAAAGCACGTTCCTTCAAGCGAGGAAATAATCCATAGACCATTTCAAGATCTTCATTCATTTCGATCTTACGATTTTTACGGTTGTACTTACCCATTTCCAAATTCTCGAGAACGCTCATTCCCGGAAAAATTCCGCGGCCTTCTGGAGACTGGGAAATTCCAAGATCTACTCTCTCATGCGCAGGTACATTTGAAATATCTTCACCATCGAAGAGAATCTGTCCGCTGGAAACTTTACGAAGTCCTGAGATTGTTTTTAGAGTTGTAGTCTTTCCCGCTCCATTTGCGCCAATCAAAGTGACAATTTCACCCTCATTGACCACAAATGAAATGCCTTTGATTGCTTCGATTTTACCGTAATGGACACGTAGGTCCTTAATTTCAAGACGCATCAGCAGGAACTCCTAAATATGCAGCAATAACTTTGGGATCATTTTGAACATTTCTTGGTAGATCATCGGCAATTTTCTGTCCGAAATCCAAAACAATTACTCGGTCTGAAATTCCCATAATCAAAGACATGTCATGTTCAATGAGTAGAACGGTGTATCCACGATCGCGAATTTTCAAGATAGTTTCAGCTAAAGCCTTTTTTTCTGCTGGGTTGAAGCCGGCAGCCGGCTCATCTAATAATAATAACTTTGGTTCGGTGCCCAGAGCGCGAGCAATTTCTAATCTGCGTTGATCTCCGTATGGCAAATTCTTTCCCAGT
>Ga0136642_1000150_pt1 | contig 41463 bp, 39 predicted proteins | sample LowCatLa1302831Y_FD_115313 | JGI IMG/M metagenome (GOLD analysis project Ga0136642, IMG submission 115313) | Freshwater microbial communities from Lower Cathedral Lake, Yosemite National Park, California, USA - 13028-31Y | ecosystem: Environmental > Aquatic > Freshwater > Lake ... | reverse complement strand
GTGAGCTCGCGTTGCGCACCAAACGCACATACGACGCCTCCAGGATGTACAAATTGCCGTCACGGTCAAACGCGCCGCCGCCGCAGCTCTGGAACACAGCGGCCACGCCGACGCCGTCGACAGACCCCGGGGGCGCCGCCGCGTCGCCTGCCACGGCCAACGCCCCGCCGTCCTGCAGGGCATACACGGTACGAGCGCCCAAGACAAACACGCCGCCCGAGGGCGAGAGCACCAGCGACTGCACGTCGGCAACCCCCGTGGCGAGCGCGATGACCGATCCCAGAGGGTCGACGTACGAGACAGACGTCCCCTTTACGTCCACCGTGTAGACCACGCCGTCTGGCGACACGGCGAGCGCGGCGATCGGGGACTGGGTGAACGTGGTGGTGACGCCACCAGCCGCGTCCACCACCCGCAGCGACGAACCGTCCAAGAGATACACGGCACCACGGGCGTCGGTCGCGATGGCCTGCAGGTCGCAGAACGTGGCCTCGCCGTTGGCCCCGTCTTGCGGGGGGCAGTCCGACGGTCCACCCTTCACAAGGGTGGTTACGTTGCCGCGCGACACGGCGCGGACGGCGGTGTTGCCGCTGTCCAGCACGTAGAGCACCTGGCGCTGCGACCAGGCCAGGCCGGTGACGTTGGCGAACGACGCGGTAAAAATGTCCCCATCCTGAAAGCCGGGCTCGCGGGCGCCGATCGTGCGCACGTACTCGTTGGATGGAGAAAAGACGTTGATGAGGTTGCGACGGGCATAGTACACCAGCGACTCGTCGTCCACCACCACAGCCGCCGCACGCTCCCGCCGGACGGTCGTCACGTTGAAGCGGGCTTGCGGGGGGCGCCGCACGCCGAGGGAGGCGCAGGAGGGCGAGCCCTGTGAGCACGAAGCCACGAGGGTGCCTTGGGACACCCCGAAGTTCGTCAGGCTGACAGCGCCACTCTCGGCGCCGCATTGAGCTGAACCGCGAGCCTTGAAGACGTTTCCGAAATTATCCTGCGCACACACGCACCCGGTTCGGCACTTCTGGTTGTTTAGGCCGCACAGGTCGCTGCCGCACCTGCTCAGCGACAGCTGCGCCGTAAAATAGAATGCGCGCCACGGCGACAGGCAGACGTGGTCGTCGTACACCGGCGCGGCGGCACACCCGTCGCCGAAATCAAAGGGCCTGGCGCACCGGTAGCCCGGGCAGGGCGAGGCCACGCCGTCCGACACTGAGAAGTTGGCGAGCACGACGGGTCCGGCGCCCTGAACGCTGCACTGCTGCGCCAGCGACACCTTTCGCCCTGCCGCGCACGCGCAGCCGCCGAGACACAGCTCGTTGCTTAGGCCGCACAGGTCGGGCCCGCACTTCTGCAGCGACTCGCTGGGTGGAAAGAAATACGCCTCCGCAGGGGAGACGCACTTTGCGCTCGTCTTCATCACCAACGCATCCGCGCAGCCGGTGAGCGAGAGCGGGGGCGGCGGCGGCGCCGGCAGGGGGTTCGAGAGCGCATACACCTGATGCATGGCAGAGTCGGCGATGTACAGGGTCGTGGACGACACCACGAGACCGCTGGGCGACTCAAAGTTGTCGGCATAGACGCGCAGGTCGAATCCGGTGTCGCTCACGCTGTACACCGTCGGCCCGTTTGTGAAGTACACCCGACGGGCGTAGTCGGCAGCCATGAATGCCGGCGAGCACAGCTTGGTGGCGAGCGGGTGGGAGACGCCAGTGTTGAGGTCGACCCGCAGGACGGAGCCCGTGCACTTCGTTCCGGACGGCTTCACGGCCACAAACGCGTTCGTGCCGCGCACAGCCAGCTTGCTGAGGGTCAGGCCCTCCAGCTGCAGCCCGCTACACCACACGGTCTGGGAGTCTGCGCCGCGCAGCAGGTACAGGCAGTAGTCGTCGATGTAGGCCAGGCCGCCCACCGCGGGGGCGTTCCTCATACCCAGCGCCGTCACGGACGCGAGCGTGGAGACCACCGCCCCCGTGGCGGCGTCCACGACATTCAAGGTGTCGTCCTCTGCCGAGACAAAGACGTGGGAGCCGTTCGACGCCAACGCCCTGACCGGGGGCTGAGACACGCAAAGAAACGAGACGGTGTCGAGCTGAAAGTCGATCCGCTGAACAATGTCGAAGCGACCGAGCGCCGAGGCGCTGTTCGCGGACGCGACGTACAGCACCCGGTGCTGCACGTCGCTGTTGATGTTGCCGGCGGCCAGGGCGTGCGGCTGGTGCACCGCGGCAGAGCGCAGCGGCACGTCGCGCAGCGTCGTGTAAAACGCCCGCTCCTGGTCGTCGAGGTGGGGCACGAGCACGGCGTTCCCGGCGCCGTCGCCGCCAAACAGGGGCTGACGCAAGGCGAGCCCCGTGGCCGCGGCGAGGGAGCTCAGGAGCAAGAAACCTTGACGCATATGCTCTCATATTTTGCAACAATATATATACGAATTCCCATTCTTGAAAGCCACCATGCGTCTGATGCAGGATGCGTACGACCTGAGGGTCGACCTGAATGCGACGCTGATCGAGAAAATTGACAAGGTTGAGACGCTCATCGACGACGCCCTGCGAGCGGATTACGGCACAAACGCGTCGGTCGACGCGATGCTGCAAAAGCAGACGCGCTCCAAGATCGAGGAGCAGATTGAGCGTGTCACATGGGCCTGGGAGGAGGACTCGGCAGCGAGTTTGGAAAACGAGCAAACCACGCTAACTGGAATGGTTGACTCTGCGCTCATGACCTTCGGGATCGACCCGCACACCCTCGTGAGCGGCGTGTCCGCGCACTCCGTCAACGCCCTGGGCGGCGGCCGGGCGGCTGTGGGCGCCATCCGGGCCAACATGCACGACAGCCTGCAGAAAGCGTTCAGCAACTTCCCTCGCCTTGCGGTCGTCAGCGAGTGGTCCCTGCTGCTCACGCCCATGCTCGTCCTCGTCTTTTGCTTCACGTGGATACGCCGCGGCTCAGTCAAAGACTTTTCTCTGCGCTCGGAACTGCTCCTGCTGGGCCACCTCTACTGGGCGTCATACTACATCTCCCTGGCCACGTCCAGCGTGATGCTGCCGGCACGCCCGCCGCTCACCGCGTTCTCAGAGTACCAGCCAGAGCAGTACGCCGCGTTCCAAGTCCTGGTGTTTCTCTTGTTTCTCATCTACGTCCTCTTTGTGGCGCACAACCTGTACAGCGCCAGGACGCGCAACGCGACCCTGCAGTTCGTGGGCGCGACGTTCATTCTGTTGCACTCTTACGTCTTCGTGACTCAGCCCGCGCTCGAGGCCAGCCAGGCACCCGGCGTCGCAGAGCAGCACTGGTTCGCCGCCTACGCGGCGATGCTGGTCTTCATGACGGACGCTGTGGCAGTGGACCGCAAGAACAAAGACGAATGACTCACCTGTGGTCCAGCTTACCCACCTCAGCGTCCCGCACGCCCTTGATCTCAGCCAGCTGCTTCAGCACGCTCGGACGCTCCGCCGGCGTGGCGGCGAGCATCAGGCGCATAAGGTCCTTGCACGCCGCCACGTAGGTGGCCTCGAGCTCAAAGCGGTGCAGCTCCTTCTTCTTGGCAGTGTCGAAGCGCATGAGGTTCTTAGCGTGCGCGCACGCCGAAAAACGCGCAGGCTGCACGCGGGCCAGCACCAGCAGGTCCCAGTGTTTGGTGACGTTGCTGAACTCGTCCTGAGCCAGCCCGGTGCGAAAGTGAGGGAGCGTCCTCCCACGCACGAAGCACACCCGGCTTTTGCGCGCGATGCGCTCGCCGAAGCGCTCGTTCACGTCGTCGTTCGCAAGCACCGTGCGCTCCACGTGCAAGATGTGCTGGTACAGCCCCCGCACCTTGCACGTCTGGGTGACCGGCTCGTTCAGGAGGTGCTCGCGCTCAAGCAGGTCGAGAAACAGGGGCGACGCAAAGTCCAGACACAGCGGGTCGTGCACCCCGTCGTGGTCGCACGCCGCCGCCTCGCCGAGGAGGCGAGTGGTCAGCCCCCGCTCGGCACGGTCCCGCACCACCTGCTGACGGAGCTCGGCGGCGAGATGGAAAAAGTATGGGTTGTGCACAACGCCGCGCTCCTCAGCGCCCGTTTGGAAGGAGAAGACGCAGTTGCACAGCGTGCACATCATCTGGTCGCAGCCACCAGAGCGCACGATGCACGCGTGGCACCTCGGACAGCTCTGGGACTGCGTGAGCACGGCCCGCAGGCTGGCGGCGGCTCCACGCTCGCAGGCGTGGTCCGGGCCCGTGGGGGCGGCACACTGCACGCAGTGCGCTGTACCGCACACCATGCACCCGCCGTCAGACGCGTAAAACAAGCCCTTGCATGCCTCGGCGGTGCACCCCAACAGCCGCGCCGTCTTGGGAGGCGGCCCCTCGCCCGCGACTCGCTGCGGGTGCCACAAAAAAATCTCGCCGTATGCGATGCGCGCGAGGCGGTACGCAATCTGGCACGCTTTGTAGGCGGAATAGAGAGCGCTCCGCGGCTGAGACACGTCGCGTCGCTGCGAGGTGCGGAACGACTCCACCATCTCGTCGACGTCCAGGGCGACGTCCCTGTATTTTTGGCGGGAGGACGTCTTGGCCAGCTTCCTGCTCGGCTTCGTCAGCGTGCGGTGCTTCCACGAGGCTCGCGTGACGCGCGCCTGGCGGCGACCATGTACGCAAGATACGCCTCGCGTGCCCGTGCCTGCGCTTCAAAGAACGACTCATACGCGCGTTCATACGCCCCGACGAGGGGCATGACGTGCTCCATGGTTTGCAGCTGGTACGCCTCGTCGGCACGGACCACAGCCTGGCGCCGCGAGTCCTCCAGCTCAGCGTGGACGTACGCATGCGAAAAATACTGCTTCAAAAACTGGGCGTCGAACGCCCGCCGGCAGCTCATGCACGACGGCACGTCCGGACGGCTGGCGAAGAAGCGCTTGGTGCATGGCGCACACGCGCCGAACCCGCACGGGCAGGCAACCAGCGAGCGGCCGCTCTCGACGCAGACGAAGCACGCGGCCATGCCTTTCCTCGTTCCTAGGACAGGAGAAGTATATATATGTTATATGTGGGTCTGAACAGGCAAGAGAGCGGAGACATGGGGGCGAGGTTGCAGGAAGCGCTCGTGTACTATGGGCAGACGTTCAAGGACGTGCTCGCCGCGACGTACGCTGACATAGACCTCAACAAACAAGAGCCGCCCGACGGTTCGAGAGCGTGGAAGCTCGCGGTGGCGAACGAGGCGGCGGCATACCTTGCGTCCCTGCGACGCGACGGCGTCCCCGAGCCACCGCTCATCATGCGCATGCCGCTGCCAGACTTTTCTGGCCCGAACGGGATCTACTGCGTGCGTCGGTACAGGGAGACCCACCCAGCGTACGCACGCACCTACGGCGACGCGCTCACCTTCACGCGGGGAGAGGGCCGCGGCGGGAAGGCCATCACAGTCCAGGCTCGCGTTGGGCAGGTGCTCGAGTTACAAAACGGGACACACGCGGTCGTTGTGGACGTCACCACGAAGCGGACCAAACCCTTCCACATCATGACGCAGCGCGCCTACCATATCGCCTTGACGAACCCCCGGAACCCGCCCCAGTTCCACGTCGTCCGCGCGGAGGCAGTCCGAGACGCGCAGAACAGCAAGAAGCGGCTTCTGGAGGATGCTACTCTCGAAGAATTGCGTACGGAGCTAAAGCGGCGTTCGACAAGCCAGAACGTCTACGCCTCTGGCCGTTGACGTGGGTCTTCAAATGACGCTGGAGACCAAACTTCCTCTTGAACCCGGCGTTACATACAAAGCACCGCCAGGGAGTTTCCAGGGCGTGAACCTGCATGTGCTGGTCGATCCGGTTGCGCGCGTCCCAGCGAGCGCAGACAAACTTTTTGCCGCACGCGTTGCAGACGGCCACGGACATGTCAGCCTGCAGCCGACGCAGCGAGAAGGGCTCGCCGTCGTCCTCCAAGGGCGGTGGCTCCTGCGGTAAAGGTGGCGGCGCGGGCACTGCGCCTACGCACACGAGACAGAGGTAGTTGGGGCACTCGTGCGCCATCACAGACGCCCCGGCGGGCGAATAAATAAACGTTTCACCGGTTGGTCAACACGTACACCGACTTTGTGTGGCTGAAGCCGTTGAACGAGGACGCTGCGCTGGCGCTGTAGGCGCCCATGCGCTCCACGTAGCACGACTCGCCCACAGCCAGGTCGGGCAGCATCACCTGGTCAGTCAGCAGGTCGATTCCGTCACAGGTACACCCATACACGCGGCTTGCGTGCTGCACCCCGTCGCGCTCATTGAACGCCTGAATCTGCGGCTTCTTGTGGTCGAACATGATGCCGTTGAAGGAGCCGTAGACCGAGTCGTTGAGGTAGTACACATTCACACTGTCCGCTTTCTTCTTGCCGACGACATTCAGCACCAGCGTGCTGCAGTCGTTCACGAAAAGACGACCCGGCTCCGCCAGCCAGCGGATGTCCGGCCGCTGCTCGGTGAGGGGCCGGATGACCTCGGCAAACTCGGCGAACGTCTCGCTCTCAAATCCCCCACCAAGGTCCACCACGGAGACGTCCAGAGCGAACCGCGTCCGCGCCATGTCGACCGCGGCGAGGCACTGTCGGATGGCGCTCTCGTAGAGCTGCGGTTCAACACAGCCACTGCCCACGTGGAAGCTGAAGCCGCACACGCGCAGGGAGAGCGTCTTAGCAACGCCCAGCAGGCGCTCCACGTCGTCAGCGTCCGCGCCAAACTTGGCGGAGAACTTGCAGCGAGACGAGTGGTCGTCCACCTTGAGCCGCATGATGAGGTCAGCGTTGGGATGGTACAGTACCACCTTGTAAAGCTCAACCTCCGAGTCGAATGTCATGAGGTCCACGTCCACGGCGCGGGCGTACTTGAGCGACTCGAGGTTCTTGATGGGGTTTGCAAAGATCAGCTTGTCCGGCGTGGTGACGGCAAGCACGGACGTGATCTCGCCCTTGGACGCCACGTCGAAGCAACACCCCACGGACGCCAACGTCTTCAGGATGACCTCGTCAGAGTTGCACTTCACGGCGTAGTGCGGCTCCACCGCCGGCAGGAGTTCTCGCCAGCGCTCAAACTGGCGGATCACCTCGGCCACATCCACCACAAAGAAGGGGTCGTCGGAGACCGCGCCCTCTAGGATGGTTGAAATGACGTCGTATATGGATTCGTCCTTGAAGATCCGAACGTTGTGCTCCTGCACGATGGCGGTCAGGTTGTTGTCCATCAGGCTCTCCTGGTCCCGGGGCTCATATTTATACTCTAAGGTCGGCGCCTAGCATGCTGTCGCGCAGAAAAGTCGCGGCACACGACGTGGAAAGCCGCGGCGAGGGCGTTGAAGACGAGGTCGTCCACTTTTGCACGCGACTCTTCGCGTGGCTTTTTTCTTTTTCGTACAAACGCGTAAACGTATAAAACACTACTCCCCACGCCCTCCCCTACCATGGCTTCCTTCGGCCTGCACGACGTCACCGACGTCCGCCTGGGCCTGGATCCCACCCAGCTCACCTTCTCGGCGCCCAAGAAGCTCACGAACGGCGTCGTGGTGAGCCTGCTCTACAAAAACAAGCCGCTGATCATCAAGACTGGCAGGCTCACCTGCCCGTTCGACGTCACGCGCGGCTTCAAAGGCAAGGACGGCTCAGGCGGCGCGGACCCAAAAGACGCCAACAGCAAGGTGGAGATCATATTGAACGTGCCCGAGACGAGCGACACGAAGCCGCTGTCGCAGGCGCTGTACGAAGTCAACGCGGCAGTGAAGAAGCACATCGAGCGCGAGGCGACGCTCATCTTCGGCGAGAACGGGTTGAGCCTCAAGAAGAAGGACCTGGAGGAGAAGATCAAGGCGGTGCAGAGCGACACGCTCAAGGCGTACTACGCGCTGCGCAGCGACGACGAAAAGTACGCGCCCAAGCTCAGGCTCAAGGTGCCGGACGGCGTCAACGTCATCAGCAACACGGGCGCGGTCCTGGCCGTCGAGGAGATCAAGCGCAACAGCTCCGTCATGGCGTACTTCAAGGTGCGCGGCTTTTTCGCCAACTCGCTCCTCGTCTCCGTACAGCTGGAGGCGGCGGCGCTCTGCGTGTGGCCGAGCTCCGGTTCGGACGTCAAGTCTCTCTTCGCGGACGACCTTGAGGCTGGCGACCACGCCGAGGCCACGAAGGGCACGAAGCGCCACTTTGACGCCGTGGACGACGACGACGAGGAGGACGACATCGACGAGATTTGAGCGTGGGGCACGCGGGCCGGACCGATATTTAAGCGTGTCTGTGAAAGCTTCAACCGATGAGTTACGAGTTATTGGCTCGCAAGGTGACAGAGCGGCCGGTCCTGCTCGCGTGCTCAATGTCCTGGTGCCCGCACTGCCAGCGCCTGAAGCCAGCGTGGGAGGAGGCGATGCGCAAGGTTGAGCAGGCTGGGCTCAACGTGGAGATGCGTAACGTGGACTTGGACAAGACGAGTGACCAGGGCGAAGCGCTGCTAAAAACGTTAGACACATATGGTATCAGGGTCGAGGGCTACCCCACCATCGTGGCGCTGCCCTCGGGGCGACGGTTCAGCAAGCCGCGAACACCGGAAAACCTCCTCGCCTTCGCGCGAGAGATTGTTTAAATCCCAAGCTGGATGTCGATCTGGTTCATGAGGCCGTGCTTCACGAAAAACTGTGAAAAGTCGGTGCCAAGCGCGGAGTTCGCCTGCGCCTGGGACGCGTGCACGTAGTCCGCCGACTTGCCCACATAGATGACAGCCCCAAAAGTCATGACGTTGCGGTCGTCCGTAGTCACCAGGTCCTTCAGACTCGGGTAGTCGTAGTTAGCGCTCGTCCAGGGCGTCACCTGCCACGCGTTGTTCGCACGACTGCGGGTCACAATCAGGTACATCTTCTGCGTCTGCACAATCTGGTAGTTGATCCAGTAGTTCAACACAGCCACGCGGTGCGAAACGACGAGGTTCACGATGCGAGACACCGCCGCGGTCCCGTACGTCTTGTTTGTTGGCGCCGCCTCAGACTTGATGACGCCCATAAGCCGCCATTCCGCCACCACCTCCGCCGCGCTCGCGTAATCCGCGCTGTGTTTTTGCAGGTAGGCGTTCAGCTGCGAGAGCTCCTTCATCTCGACGGTGTTCCGGCCGAGGTCGATGCCGTAGCGCGCCTTCATTTTGCGCGAGTTTTTCGTGCCCGCCTGGGTGGTCTCCCTGACAAACACAAGCATTCCCAGGCCCAAGTCTCGGCAGTTTTGAGCGGACGTATCGTCGTTGACGTTGTTGATGGTGACAAAATGATTTGCCACGCTCACGAAGGAGTTGAGGCCAACGTAGTTGTTGGGCCGCGCGGCAAAGTCCACAACCATGCCAGGGATACCCGAGGCGGCTTGCGGGGCGCCAGTATACGAAAACCCCACGTTCAGAGGGGGCGTCCCGACAGGAGCGCTGGACGGGTTAAACGGGAGACCTGCCATGTTGGTATGGTATGTGTGTGTATGCATATATATCCCGCGTCCTCAATCGCCAGCCTCAAGCGCAAGGCTGTTGAAGATGTCTTGCAAAATCCGCTCCTCGGCCTCGTTGGCTTCGCGCACCACGCCACGCTCACCCTGCGTGGCGCTGCACACCGCCTTGAGCTTGTCCTCAGGGTACAGCAGAGCCTCGCCGCGACACGAGGGTGGCAACGTCGCCGCTGGGCACTTTTTCTGGAACTTGGCCAGCGCCACGAGGTGAGGGTCCGCGCACACGCTTTCGTCGCCAATCTTGGCCGGAACGCGCCGAGACCGAAAACACGTGCACGCGTCGGACGAGTGGCGCTGAGGAGCAAAGACCGGCGGCCGCGAGGACTCCGTCGCCTCGTTCCGCACAGGGCAGGAGGCTTCGTGCACCGGCACGACGAAATGCTGGAGCATGCTGGGCACCACGCCCTCGGCGTCGCCGCAAGCAGGGACCTCACCTCGACGCAGGACGTACGGCTCCAACGTCATGTAGGTTCCTGGAGACGTGAAGCCGCAGTCGAACGCGGCCGCCTTGAGCATGTCGTGCACGCTGTGGAGGTGGGTCACAGTGGCGTCCATGATCCAGCTCACCAGCACAAACACCCGGGTCCTGCGGCTGCCGCTGTCCGGGCAAAAGAGGAGCGGGGAGTGGCCCGTGTCCGGTCCGCAGGCGGCGCCCGTCTTGGCAAGGATGCCGATGCGCTTTTGCGCGTGCTCCTCCATAATCTTCAACGTGTTGCTCGAGTGGCCTTCCAACAGGTTGTGCGCGAGAACGCCGTACGCCTCAGTGTTTGTGAGCTGGCCATTGGTCCACACCACGTCCATGAGAGGCAGGTAGCGCGACCCAAGAAGCAGCCTCGGCCGAGGCAGCTGCTGCCACGCGTCCATGCCAAGGTCGCCCAGCAGCTTTTGAGCCAGGTCCCCGTCGTGGTCACCCACCGCGTCGCACAGCACAGACTCTTGGTGTGGCGAGTAGGCCGTCACGTGCTCGGGCTCGGCGGCAAAGAAGTCCGCCCCCTCCGCCTGCTTTGCCGCCTCCAACTTGTACTCGCGACGCAGCCGCTTCAGCAGCAGGCTGCTTATCAACTCAGCGACGCGGTACTCGGTGGGCGACCGGAAGTTGTGCGAGTAGGCGCCGATGGCGAGGATGGCGCACTGGATGTCGCCCGACGCCATCTCCGCCTGCAGGTCCAGCATGTTCTCGATAGAGAAGGGCTTCCCGTGGTGCTTTCCGCCGGGCTCCAGAAAAAGGCGGTGGATGGCCAGTCGGGTGACAAGAAAGCCGTACATGATCTCGATGATGCTGCTGCGGCGATCCCCGGGGTTGGGCGCCTGGCAGTCCAGCCACGGGTTCTTTTTCAGCCGCTCAAGGAACTGGGAGTAGTAGGACTTGAACACAAGAGCGCACGGGAAGGACAGCAGGCCGTCTGTCTGCAGCGTGGACGCGATCATGAGGAGCGTGCGCATGAGCGAAAACTCCTTGCGGATACGCGTCTTCACCTCGGGGCCCAGCGGCTCGGCGCCGACGACAAGCGTGTGCGGCACGGCGCGCGCGCCGAACATGTAGTACCGGCAAATGAAGCGCTCCAGCAGCGGGGAGTGACCGGAGCGCTCTGGCGCGTTGGTGTTCATCACCATCGGCGCATTCTGAACATCCACGTTGAAGTTGATGGTTTTGTGCACTCCCTTGGAATCGTCCCTCACCAAGCGCTCGCCGTTCATCTTGCCAGAGCTCAGCCGTTCTTTGAGGTGGGCGATCATGTCACGCTCCTGCGGCGCGGACTTTGTGTGTGAGTTTTCAGGGATCCACGCGGGCGCCTCGTCGTTGTAGGACGCCTTGCCGTTCAGAAAGTCGGAGGACGGGAGGTTCGAATAGATGGACCGCATCGACGAGTAGGTGTTTGTCACGTACGAGTTCTTGAACGCGGTGAGAAAAAAGAGAGACGCCGTGCTCTTGCCGATGCCGGGTGGCCCGTAGTTCAGGATGTTGGCGCACATTCCCACGTTGCTCTGGTCGTCGCCGTCGTCTTCGTGCTTGGGGCGAAAGACTACGCCGTCCAGGACCAGCATGGTGATAAACTGCTCCACGTGGAAGTGAAAGGTGCCGAGCAGCTCGAACTGCTGCAAGACATGCAGCGCGTAGTTTCCCGAGTAGGTGAGGTTCGCGTACTGCCGCACAGGCTTCTCGGTGCAGAGAGGCAGGATGTTCGAGTTCTTGTCCAGCGTGTCAACAAACTCGCCCATGGTGTCAATCCACGCCTTCGGCAGCCGGCTGTCAGGGCGCGTCATCACGTCGTACACGAGTCGGGCGGCCGCCTTGGGGTCGTCGTCCCGCAGCGAACAGTGCTCGGCAAAGAAGGAGGACAGGATGGACAGGTCACCACGAGGGTTGGCCTCCAAGGCGTCCTTCCGGGCGCGGGCGCGAGAGGCGTACAGCGCAAACTGGTCGTAGACCTCGCTGTCAGCCAGATACCGCTCGCTGAGGTGGGGCAAGTCCACGACGGGCCTGGCGAGCTCCCACACACCGCGCGTCCGGGCCGGCACCGAGCCGCTTGCGACGTCGTCGCTTAGAAAGCGCTTGACCAGTTTGTGGTCGATGCACAGCAGCTTCTCCAATGAGACGTTGTAGTTTTGGTGGCTGCCGTCGCCAAACACGAACGTCAGGCTGAAGCGGTCCTCCTCCGCAGCCTCGTCCGCCGCCTCGACCTCGCCAGGCGCGTCAGTGTCCGAGTCGCCGACGTCGACCTCCATCTGCCCAACAGCTGTGTGGGCGGGCGCCACCGTGACCGACGGCTGACCAAACGAGAAGGACACGCATGGGGAGTCCAGGTCCACGTGGCGCTGACGAGCCACGTCGAGCAGAACCGCCTGCAACTCCTCGACGGTCGTGATGAGGTCCCCCCACGGCAGCATCGAGGTGTTGAAGGGGGCAGCGCTGCAGATCTCGTACACCGGGATGAGGGGCCGCATGACCAGCGTGTGCGCCTTGCGGAGGTTGGGCGTGGTGTCCTTGAAGTTGATCCGGCGCCTCTTGGCTGGCGCCTGCCCAGCCTGACCGGCCGCGTCCGCGGGGCCGAAGAGGGCGGCGTGGTTGGCGGTGATGATGCCACGCATCTCGTCCGCGAACTTGTTGAGGCTGAGCGCGTTGCCGCCGTGGGAAGCTTTGAGGACCAAGATGAAGCTGATGACGCTCGCGTTCCTGTCGTCGACGAACGCGCGCTCCACCCAGTTGGCCACCAGCCCTGGTAGCTGCAGCGTTCTCATCAGAAAGGCGGTGAACATAATGTCGCGCGTGTGCTGCGGGTCGCCATCCTTGCTCAAACTCAGGTCATAGAACCTGCACGGCACGCCCGCCAGGCCTCGGACGATCCGCCGCGGAAACAGCAGGCAAACCACTCGAGAGGACAACACGAGGGGCGACAGGTCGAAGGCGTGCTCGACAGGCCTGAGGGAAAGCGCAAGCTCCATGCACCTAAAAGACGGACACGGCTGTATCCCAATACGGGGTCCAAACTTATATGTGTAAAATCAGAACCCCTCGCGGAGGAATATATTCTCGCACATATTCTGCATCGTCCGAGCGCACCCGCCCAGCCGAAACAGCCCGCGCCGGTCAGCCACAAAAAACGACGGAAAGAATCGAACGTCGCCGAATACGCTCACCCACTCCGCCTCGTATTGGTTGTAGCCAATCTCCTTCACCCGAGCCCGGAGACCGAGCGCCTCGGCGACGCGCTCCGCCCTGAGGACGTTGGCCAGCACGTGGTCCTCGTAGTCCACGATGTAGAACGTGGGCGTGTCCGCGACGTGGTCGTAGTTGAACGGCACGAGGCTGACGTGCTCCTCTTCGCAGCTCGCGTACGCGCTCTCTTCGCCGTCGCTTGAGCCGAACGAGCAGGACTCCCCATGCAGAAAATCGTCACGCACGGTGGGCATCGCGCACGGTCATATATTTAAGGAGACGGGCGACCCAACCATATATAATGTCTGTAGAGACTACGCGCGTGTCCACAGTGCGCAGGGACACGACCGCTGCCGGCGTCATGGACTATCTGCACACCAGACGTGAGCTGTCCACGTTCCTGGCGCTGCTAGAAGAGCGGCACGTGAGCGTGACCGGCTGCACCGTCTTTGCTCCCACGAATCGTGCATTTCAACGACTCTTCGGCTTGAACGTGATGCACGTGGTGACACGAGAGATGATGGACAATATGGTCGTCGAAGCAGAGATACCCCCTGTGCAAGTCGTGGAGACTGGCTTCCACGAACTATACACAACGCGCGGCGGCGGTGACGTGGAGGTGAAAAACACAGCCGACAAAGTGGTGGTGACAGACACGCGATCGCACAGCTCGAGCATCGTCCAGGCGACGGACACGCGAGACGGCGTTGTGTACGTCATCGACGGCGTGCTTATGAACACGGCTTTTTCAATCTGACGCAGCAACACGAGCTGTACCCATACCGCTGAAGGCTCTCACGGTAGTACTGCTGCGTGACGTCGTAGAGGCTCTTGTGGGGCGCGACGAAGACTCCGCCGCACGACGCACAGGTGTCCAGACGGGCCATAAAATCCACGTTTTCAAAGGAGCCGCTCGTCTTGTGCATGAAGAACGTGTAGTCCCACATCGCGCACGTTTCAGCCACAGAGCGAGACAAGGGGGAGTTCACGAATTCGATGGAGCCCGCGGTCATCACGCGCGTGCCGTCGACAGAAACGCACGCAACCTCCACCGTGACGGCGGCATCTGCCGGTTCCACGCTTGGGCAGAAGTGCAAGTACGAGCAGATGGTAGAGTATGACGCCTCACGCGCAAAGATCTCAGACGAAGCGTCGCACAGCGCGTCTGCAAGCGTGTTCGCGTCCGACTCGCCGTGCACAAGAAACCGCATCGTACGCTGCTTCAAGCGGAAGAAGTGCAGGAAGAGCGGCACCGGCAGGCGGGAGTAAAGCACGCGAAAGAGAGCTTTGGTGAGCGCGTCAGACCCACCGTACGCGGCCTGCACCTCCTCCTCGATCTGCTCGCGCAACACCTCGGCGTACACAGACTTGCACCAAGAGGGTCGCCAGCACAGACCCGACAGCTGCACGTAGCCGTGACCAACACACTTGGCGGGCCCCACCTGCGAACGAAAATCATAGTTCTTCATATGGGTCGGGTCGGGTCCGCGACCGAGAGTTGCTATCTAAGAAGCTGCAGACGAAGAAGCCGAGCAGTCCGACACATATCCAAAATACTATGTACATCGAAGGGTCATTCGTGGAGCTTGCGTAGTCAACGTAGTATATTCGCTCACGCATTTACACTCACGACAGTGGGCATTCCCTACATATATAACTGATGACTTGTTTTGCCCCTCACGAGTGCCGGGCGGGTTTGAAGGCGACGGGGTCGAGCGGTTGCGCTCGAAAGGAGGCACCAGGGGGAGAGGGTGCACCTGGAAGCGCAGCAAACTGTTTCCGCAAGCGCGACACTCGTGTTTCGGAGACGGCGGCCGCCTGGCTTCCCTGCCCGCAGTCGTGTTCGAGCGCCTGGATGCGCAGCTCGTCTTGGGTCACCTGTCGAGACAACTGTCGGAGTCGCTGAGCTTGCTTCTCAATGAGCTGGGACTTGGCAGCGTCCGCAGCAAGAGCAAGCCTGTCGCGCTCTGCACGGTCGCGCCGCTTCTCCCGTATAGACTCAGAGACGTCTTCGACCGCGTCGTGAAACCTGGGCCCAAATACGTACGACATGAGCGACTTTTAAAGGAATACTTCGTTTCATAAAATATCCGGCTGCGATTTGTTCACAGACACAACAACCTGTTTATCTTCAAAACGAACAACACCGCAGTACTCCTTCGCGACGCGGATGGCGGCGCCAGGCACATTCGGCGACGAGATACCAATGTACAAGACAATGATGGACGGCCGATGCGCCAAGCGCGTAATCTTCAGGCTACCCGTCTTGTTGTCGAAAGCCGACACGAGCAGGTCCAACGCCTCGTATATCTTGACCGCATCTTCGTGCCGCAGTTCGTACGTCACGCGCAGGCGGTGCAGCTCAGCGGCGTCGACGACAGCGGGCTTGCGGCTCTCTGCACGCGCCGCCTTGGCCATCTTTGCAATTGTAAACTCGACCAGCTGCTTTGCCAAGTCGCAGCCAAAACTTTGAATGACGTAGTCTCCAGGGAGCCGTTGTTCCGCCATGGCGACAATCTGTTCGCAGCGCAGCTCGTCGAAGAAGCCCACTTTCAGAACAATTTGCTCCTTCGAGACATACATCTTAGAGTCGATTTCGTACAGGCAACCGCACGCGTCGCGCCAGCCGCGCGCAGAGGCGACGATCGCACTGCACACAACCTCAGGCTTCGTCGTCAGCTGGGCAAGCACTTCAAACTCGTCCCTTGTCCGCTTCGTCATACCAAAGGTGCCGTGCAAAACCAGCATATATCATGCACACACCGCATATAATTATGAATGTCTTGCTTAGGCATGCTCCGCGCCTATGACGCCCTTGTTGCGGAAACGCGGGAGAGCTACCGCCTTTCCCACAAGCTTTTGCCGCCGGTGGAGCAGGAGGAGTTGATCAAGCACGTCAAGGACGCGTGCGACTCGACGGAGCACCCGGTGCACAGCATAGTGCTGACCACTGAACCAGAAAATATAGTTGAGGAAATTGCCAACATACAGCCACACGAGCTGTTTCGCTCGAAATTAGACGGCGCCGCCATCGCGTGCGTCGTGCTCGCCGTTCTGCTCTTCTGTCGCGACGACGACGCGAAGGCGGCACGCACCGCGGCCGTGGCTTGCTGCCAGGAGGAACTTGACCTCGTGTGCAGATCCACGGACACCCAGCCGGTCAACGACGAAGCGGACAGCATTCAGAAGGCGCTCATGGCCTTTTTGCGCGGCGACCCCATGCCAGACTGTCTGACTCAGTTTTCGCTGGCTGCCTACGGCCGGTTTGGGGACATTTTGGAGGTTGCTCGCGACTCCCACCAGTTTTTGAAAGAGTGCAGGACGTTGCTTGAGGACTCCACCGAGCCGACGACGCGGGAACAAGCAACAGACACAGACGACCTTTTTTACAGCGCCGCCAGCCATCCGTTCACATACGTCGAACCGCAGCTGGTCACCCACACCAAACCGCAGCCGACCAACCGGGCAGAGGAGCTGCTCCGAGTGGCTCAAAAGACACCACCGCCAATCGACCATTCCGCGCCTGCTGCCACAGACGTGGGCCCTCGCCTGTCAGCGGAAATTGACTCGCCGGCTGAGACCCTGAGACGCCTCCCGGCGCCAATCGTACACATCCCAAAGCGGACAGTCGGCGCCTACGACTACAACGACATCATGTTGATGACCGCGCTTGGGCTTTCATAGGTCTTCTTTCATCATTCTGTAGAACCCAGCCGCGTGTCCGCTGGTCACGAGTTTGTACAACAAGAACAAAAACAGCGAAACCGCGAACGAAACGAAGAGCTTCAAGGCTACGCAAGACACAGTGAAGACAACGAACACGAGCTTCTTGAACTTGTAAAAAATCAAGACGCTGAGCGCAAACACGACCGCCCGCTCTCCGCGGGTGGTGAACCAAACGGCCGTAGGCGCCATACGGTTGACCACGAAAACCATAAATACGCGCTATTGCTGGTGCTGCGCCAGCGCAGACAACGCCCAACGACGAAGCTGTTCAACATTCGGTTGTTCCGACAAACACGACAGCATCTCGGCAAATGTCAGGAGCGAGCGCGAACAGGCGGCTGTGCGTTCCGCGCCCTCTGCTTCCTCCAGCTTTAAACGCTCAGATTTGAAATCACACTTGGCAACAGCCTCCGGATGGTTCAGCGCTCCGTCGGTCAACACAAACCGCCCATGCTGCAACGGTGAAAGATATGAGTGCGTGCTCTTGGGAACGCGAAAATTGAGCGTGGGACGACGCGGAATGTTCACTTGGCGACCGCACGGCAGTTCGAACACATCGGCGCCCTCTACGAGCGTGGGAGGCGTCACTTTTTCAAGTTCTTCAAAATGGGTTGTGCTGATCAACTTCTGGGTTGAGGCCAACATGCACCAGACAACGTACTGTACGCATCCGCGCGAACCAGCCGTCTGCCACACCACGGTAAGATCGTGAAGCGTGAACCCCACCGACTTGAAAAGCGCCACTGTTGACGCCTTGCTAAACAAAGGCGTCCCCATTTTTATCACATAGTAGTCGCAGTTGTCGATCTTGATCGTGAGCGTCATGGTTCAAGCCTTGTGCGAAAAAGAATTTATATTGAAAAACTTTGTGACGACACGAACAGCCCCATAAAAATTGCTCACGACATCCTCTTGTTTTTTGTAGTGACCATACACGTCTGACGCGGCGTGCCGAAAAGACGGCAGGTACGCGAGACACAGCACCGGAAGCAGGGCCCGGTCGCTCACGTAGAATGACGCGGGCTCGCCGAGCCCTTCGTCTGTGAGTCTTGCGAGGCTCACTTCGTGCGAGACAGGCGCGCCACCTAGCACCGCACACGGTTCAGTCGATTTTACCGCCCTCCACGAAATGTCGAAGCGAACGTCTTTTCGCACAAGGTGCATGAAATCTTGAAAACGAGGAGTGTTGACAGGCACGGCGTCGAACAGCGAACGTATCGTGTTGTCGACAAGCAAGCTCTTCTCATCACAAACACCCCACTCGGCGACCAACTCTTCATCGCTGGCCGCCTGGAGCGCAAGCTCGAAGACAGAATCTAAGATGTCCATGGGCGGTGTTTAAATGAACGCGTTACACTCATTTATATGCAAGCGGCCTACGCTTGACCGTACAGAAAGATCTGAACCATAGCGCAGGACACTGCTAGAGAGTCCACAACATACTCGCGAACGAACGTGCTTGGTATCTTGCGGGCCAGAGCACGCAGGTACGTTGCATCATGCACGTCTTGCATTGACAAAAAAAAGGTGTACGCGTCCGCGGGAGGAGCTCGCGCGGGAGTCGCCCTCAAAATCGTGGTCAGCACCCCCACATCCGTGCCACTTGCCGGCAGCACCGTGTCATACGGTACTATTGGGTGGAAATACCGTGACGCCTGCACCGCAAGCTCGTTCTCCGCCGTCGTCAACACACACGTCGGTATCAGCTTCACACGAGTGTTGCCAGAGGCGATATCTTTGAGCGTGGCGCCGTAGTCGTCGCCGGTGAGATAGGCAAGCTCGCGCACGGGCGTCTTGTGCTTTCGCGAGCACACCAGGTCTTCCGTGAGCATGACGCTCGTCACCGAGTGGTAGAATGGCCGGCGCAACGACTCGTACTTTTTGACTCGAACGTCGCTGGCGGTCAAGCCCGTACCTCGCACTGTGGCGCGAGGAAAGAGCGTGGGGTGGGCGTCAAACAAAGCGATGCCGTCCTGCACCAAAAGCCCGGCTGGCGATTCGCCGGGCTGGAAGCCTGTGAACGCCGCGTCTCCGCCACCGGCCGCCAGCATGCGCACGACGTCTTGTACCGGTAGAAACAGCACGAACGAATGAGCCATGTAACGGCCGCCGCTCACCACATACTGCTGGTTGGTCGACTCCCCGTCGGCAGGCACCGTGCCGAACGCCTGGCTGACAACGTAATAGGAAAGCGCCTGCTGAGCCATGCGCACCGCCTCCGTCGCAAACGAGCCGGTGCGGAGGGAAAAGGCGAGCGTACACATCTCACGCGCCTCGTCCTCGCAGTCGCCGTTTCCAAGGGTTCGCGCATCAGCCAAAAACATCTCATTGGGCACCACCGCACCGCCCGCAGGGTCCGGGCGACAGTCCTCGTTGTACACGTTGCAGTTGACGATGAGACTCAGGCTCTCTGCGGTCAGGATGCACGCAGTGTCCTTCTTGCGCATGGCGTCCAGCAAAACCCACCCACGACGCCGCGCTGCGGCCGTCAAGGCGCGCGTGAAAAGAATCTCTTGCTCGGCGTCCACGGGGTGCTGCACAGCAAAGAAAAACCCGGGCAAAAAAGAGAAGGCACATGGATAGGCGGGGACGTGAACTTCTGCGAGGTCGTCTTCAATCGGTTCGTGAGCGCGGTACCACTGCTTGGAACGCTGCTTGATCGCCTTGCAGGTTTCCGAGAAGGCGGGCTCGTCCAGCACGCACCGACCGCTGTGCGTGAAGCCAAGCTTGACAGTGCCAAACGAGGCGTCACCGTGCCCGTCCTCGCTCCGAAACCGCGCGACGACGCTACCAGGACTGCTTGAAATGAACGCACACCCGAGGTGGTTCGGCACAGACCGGCCCAGCCGCGACGTGTAGTATACGTAGACATTCACCATGAGGCAATCAAATGGCAGCTGCGTCGGCACGTCCACATCGAATGGAAACCGCGTGGAACCGTCGAACGCGATGCGGACAGTCCAAGGCGCCACCGGGTGCGTGGTGTACACATCTAAGAATCCTGTTTGAAAGGCTGCTCCAGACGGACGAACATCAAGCACGGTGACTCGCATATCGACTGAACTTTACAAGGGGTACTTCGTCTTGATTAAATACTTTATTTCGTGATTTGTTCTTTTTGTTTCAAAGAGTCAAACAAACCGTGCGATATGCACTCCGCTACACTGTGAGACATCGGACACGTCGCGCCGCGGCTGCACGTGAATGCGGGTGCGCCGAGTAGGCACACACGAAGCTTGGGATTGGACTCACATGGCGCTGAGTCGCACATTTCGCACCTCCTGGTTCAGTGCGTGTAATAAATATTTGTGAGGAGGAGCTTCAAAAGCCTCTCGAGCATCGCTCATCCACAGCAGAGCCAGCGCAAGCGCGTCACCTGAGACACTCACACCCGCGCGACGAACAATCCGCCGCAAACGCTCCAGCTCCGGGGGCACCGCCCGGCAGTCCGCTGCAGCCTGCTGCAGACATTCACGCGGCAAACGGGTTGAGCATGCGTGGCGAAGGGCGTGACAGACGCGCGCCGCCGCAAACCTGCTCAGGCGGAGCGGCTCCCGCTGCAGTGCCGCGAATCCGCCAGGGACCAGAGCGGAGGCACACAGGGCCCGCACCATCGACTCATCGACAAACGCGGCGTCCCACCCGGCTGCCTCAAGTAGGGACTCTCGCAACATGAAGTCAGCAGTCTCGGCGAGCTTATACTCCCAGAGAGCGCCCGAGAGCGGTGTCGTCGTACACACCGATCGACTCCTTCAGCTTGGCGTAGAGCATATTGGGATTCGAGGTCGCCGGGTTCAGCGACCGCACCGCATTACGCCAGTGCCGAGGCAGGTAGCTGCGTCCCGTCTGAATGTCCTCGTACACCATCGCCTGCAGAGCGGTGCAAATAAACTCCGTACAGAAGTAGGCCCTCCGCGTGTTCATGAGCTCAGGATAGAAGCGCCGAACGCCGATGCCGCCAGGAACCACCAAGTTTGCGAAATAGCCAGCCTTGTTGAACGGCATCCCGTTGTTGCGAACACAGAATCGAACACCCCTCGCGATGTCGCTCCGCGGCGCGTCCATGGTGAGAAACACGTATTTTGAGCGCCACTCAGTGGGCTTGGTCTCCACACAGTGCACGCTTCCGGGCTTGAAAATGTCGCGTCCAGCGTCGTCCTTGCCAGCCCAGTACTTTTTGATGACAGAGCACTTCACATACTTGCCAGGAGAGGTGGGCAGAATGAGCTCAGCGTGGCACATTCGTCCAAACGGGAACACGTCACCTCGCCGGCTCGTCAAGCTGGCGGCCCACCTGTTCTTCCAGAAGTCCACCTTCTTGCTGCCTATGGTGCGAAATGCCACTCGTATGACGCGGCTTTCGGAGGTGTCCCACGCCGTGTCGAAATGAGCTGCCATCCACCCTTCAGGGGACACCCCTTGCTGGTCCTCCTTGAGCTTGGGATTGCTCATCTGTCTGTATTGACACCTGTCGTGTTATTTATATGTGGATTTTTCAAGATTCATTGCGATGAGTGTCGACAGAGACACCCTCGGCCGCTCAACCTGGACCCTTTTGCACGCCTTGGCTGACACCGTGGCGGACGACAGCATCATCGACTTTGTGCAGGCAGCTGGAATCATCCTCAGACGCTATCCGTGCAGCGCCTGCAGGCAAAACGAGGATTTGCACTGCAGCGCAACCATCCGACAGCTGCCGCTCTTGTATTCGCGCGCACGCCAGCGGCAGCTGCCCGCGCGCGTCGTATGTGTCGCCTGGACCGCACGCATGCACGCGTGCGTCACACGCCACGCGAGAAGCTCGAGCAACAATACCAGGCGTATCAGTGCGGAAGTAGACCGCCGCGGCGACGACGACGAAGCTGTCGCTCGCCTCATAGACAACCTTCGGTAGAACGCTTAGAGAGCGCCAAGCCCGCCACGCCCTTGCCGTTTTTGAACCGGATGCCGTAGGCTCTGCACGTATCAGCCCAGAATATGGGGGAGAAAGTGACGCGCTGAACAGGAACCACGTCTTCACACACGGTCTTTCCCAGCTGCTTCTTGACCTCGGCCTGCACTATGCACAACGGCAGACACCCATTCTTTTTTTTCACAAACAAGGCGTCAAACTCGGACGACGTGACGCGACGACTCTTTGCGCGGTTCATGTTTTCCGTGTACGTCTTGAACGCGTGGCAACCCGGACACAGCGCCTGGAGGTTATCCTGCTCGTTTGAGCCACCGTCAGCGAGCGGCGTGATGTGGTCAACCTGAAACTCCGCCGGCAAGAGTGCGTCGCACTGGGCGCATCGCCAGCCCTGAGACGCGGCGCACAGCTTCTTGAGGGAAAACGACACGTCTCGCCGCATGCAATATATATTTCGGTGAGACGCCATATATGATGAAGCTCGCAGGTGACATCGCGGCGGCCCTCTTCTTCATGAAATACAAGAGACCTATGAAGAAGAAGGAGCAGTTGTTCATACACACTGAGATCGCGAACATATACCGTTTGCTGCGTGTAGGCCCCAGCCGGTCGGCCTCTCTTACTCTGGAGCAGCTCAGGTCGAACGCAATCGTACGGGAGGTCATCGACGTCACGCTTGAACCGGTCACCGTGGCGACTCCTCACAGTTTCGTGTTTGATTACAAAGAACTTATGGAGGTCATAGAGCGATACCGGGCGGTGGTGGTCCCCGAGGTGGGGTGCATTTTTTGTTACAAAAAGGAGCTCTACCTCTGCTCCATACAGCGCCAGGAGAAGTTGACAACGGAGGCCGTTTGGACGATGTTTGAACACCACCGAGAAATGATTGCATTCTCAAATTGAAATGCCGTCGAGCTTCTTGCGTGCAAACAAAGTCTCCGTCTCCGGAGGGTAGAACAACTCCCCAGTGCCCTTGCCGCGAACGCCGCTCAGCAAGGCGGTCGTACTCTGCCAGTCGATGAGCAACGTGACGGCTAGAGACACAATCGCAATCTCAACCTGGCTGAGGTACAGAAATATGTCCGTAAGATATGAGAAGGAGGAAAACACAGTGACACACGCCTGAGCGAGGAGAAGCCAGCGAATGTCCACACCCAGCTTGCTGCTCTGCAGCAGGTTGCTCTGCAGCGTGATAATGAACGGCTTGAAAATGTTAGAGAGCAGGCTGCCGAGGATACAGCGCGTGATTTGGTAGTTTATGACCAGGAGGTAGGCGTACCATGTGTTGATGGAAACACCGAAAAACGAAGTGGTTGAACCGGCCCAGCCGACGTTGAACCAAGCGCTTGTACCCAGGGTGGCGCTCGTGGACGAACCCCGCGTGTTGCCACCGCCTACCTTCACCACCACGGCCGCGGATACAGCCACGAAAATCGTCCACGCGAGACACCCAAACGGGAGCGCATGAACGACTGCAATCTGAGTCTCGCGATGTGTCTTGTCGTTCGCTTCTCGTATCAACCTCCTTTTGACACCGTCGATGACTTTCAGCTCCAGCAAAAAAACGATGACAGTCACGACTGTCACCACCGCGGCCTGGACGCCGTATGAGACCATCGTTAGATATCAGACAGATTGGTTATAAACAAACAGGAAAGTTTCTAAGAGCTCGTGCGCCCCCTTGGACACCGACGAGTTGTCCCCGAACCGCATGCCCTTCCTGTACCGTCGCAGAGGCGCCCCCTCACCGAGCCGCCACGCGGGCAGCTGGTCGTCGTGGACAGAAACAAGCTCACCGTAGTGAATCAGCGCCGCGTCGCCGAGCGCGTCCGCAGCACCTAAGCGTACGCCGATAGGGTTGAACGGCGCAAGGGGCGTGAACACGGATGTGCGTGTGGCGGCGAGTGCGAGAGAAAAGGCGTACATGTCCAGCGCCACGCCGAACGCTTCGCGAGCCTCAGCATCCTCTTCAAAAAGGGCACGGATTCGCCGGTGGGCGAGAAGCGCTGTTTTCAGCGCACCCACGCTGCAGAGCGAAGGAAACAGGCTGGTGTGCGGCACCATGTGGGGGTGCATCACATACCTCCGCGTCACATTGCTCTGCGCGGGCCAGTCTGGCGTCACAAACTCGTACTTGTACCCGATGAAGAGGTCAGCATACAGCCAATCTCTGGCGATCCGTTTTACAAAGATCGTCTGCGGATCGACCACAAGCACGTGGCCGCATGCGACCGACCGTGGCGACTCCAGAAACTCGAGGAGCGCGTCTTCGAACGAAGCGTTCCGAGACACGTAGGTCGGCACGTCGGCGTTTGAGGTGTTGGACAGCTGCACGAATGTGCCGTCGTCTTCGCCGAGACGCTTGAAACTCGCGTACAGCCGCGTGGCGTCGCCGTCCCAGCTCGACACGGTGTGGATGCATCCGGGCGCCTTCTTTGAGGACGGCACGCTGTAGATGGCACCGGACGTCCAGAGCGACGAACCCGTCGGGTCTGCGTAGATGACCGGGTTCTCGGGGAACGCGTTCCCCTGCTTCTTTAGCCAACACTCGCGGCTGGCGTCATTGAAGACCCACGTGTCGCACCCGGCGTGCCCACGGCAGCGCCTGCAGCAGTCGTGCGCGGAGTGCACGACATGCAGCGTCCCTGGCGGCGCGCCCGGCGCGACTTCGCCGGCAGCGTCAGTGTGCTCGCGAGCGTGGCAGAGCGCGTCGTGGAAGGTCAGGCGGTTCATCAAGCGCCACTTCCGCATCGCGTTCATTGGCTCGGCGACGTGAAGCCGGGACACCACGGCCAACGTGATCGCCAGAGTGACACTCGCGCTCAACACGGCGCACAACAGCTGACGCCACGTATGAGCCTCGGCGACTCCCCGCTTGCGCCTCGGCCTCGGCAGCAGCACGCGCAGCGGCGCTGGCGCGGGCGGGTCCTCGCCGCGGAACTCGACGTGTTTACGCAGGGTCTTCATTGTTGATTGTTATGTAGGCTGCGATGACTGCCAAATACATGTTCTTGGTCGCCGCGAGCGTGTAGGCGAACAGAATCAACGTGATATGAAGCGCAGCGGCCGCGAAGACAGCTGCCAGCGCGACGAGAAGGATGACGGGTATCGCCGTGAACGAAAAGAGGCTGGCGCACTGGTCGTTGATGTGCGAGTGCTTAGAGCTCACGTGGAACGAGTCGACAGCTTCTTGTATGGAGTGACCAAAGATTCTTGACCGCGTCACCGTGGGGAACACGCCCTGCCATCCCGGCACGTAGCGGTTCGCTAAATACACCAGCTCTCGAACACCGTCGCCGAAACCGAGTGTGGTGCAGTCAAACACGTCAGACGGCCTCAGCTCGCTGGTGTTGTACGACGTAAAGCTGTTGCCAGACACTTTATGTATGACGCGCGCAGAGCTGTTCACCAGCGGCGACGGCCACGGCAGGACCCTTGGCGTCAGGGAATGCAAGAGGTCTTGCACCTCGCTCGTCAGGCACACCGGGACGACGGGCGAGGGTGTGATTGAACAGCCGTACTGCAGGCCGTACGCGCGGTTCATGATGACCGGATACGAGAGCAGGAAAAACAGGGGCATCACAACCATGTTCAAGCTGCCAAGCGAGAGCACCTTCAGTGTCGTGGAGACCACCACAGCCTCGAGGATGTAACGCATCACTTGATTATGCAACGTCCCGGGTTTCTCGAGGCACTGCAACGCCGTGTCGTATCCGCACTTGAGCTTGTCGGTCGCCTTGCTTGCCGCCGTGCCGAATCCAGGGCGCGAAGGCAACCGACGCGCTACGTTGCTCACCAAGCGCTGCAGCGCGGCTTCGAAGTCGTACCCAGTGACCGCCTTGGCAAGACGAAACAAGCCGTCGGAGCTTGTTTTTCGGGGCGTCACCTGAAGGGAGGGGAAAGTGCTGTTTTTCACCGGCGCCGTCGGCGCAAGGCGTCCAACCTGCCACGACGCCGGCGGGCACACCGTCCAATTGCTGTTGATGAAGCGGCACACTTGGCGCGGTACGTTGTAGTTCATGTGGTTCTTGAGATTCGTGGATGCGGACGCGAGGTCAGTGACAAAGTTTGTCAGCAGCGGGCACTGGACGTTGAATTGAGCACTGTGAAGGCGCCGGCGCTGCGCCTGGGCAACCTCCATTCGGACCTCCACCTTTTCTACAAGCGCAGAAAGTTCAGCCCTGACTGCTGGCTTGCTGGCCAGGATGTGACTGACAACATTTGACGTAGCAGTCCTCAAAAACGCGAAGGAACCCCGAAGCCGCTGCGCGTTGGGAAGCTTTTTGCTTCTGGACATGAGCGACTCCACGTGCCCTGCGACATCAGGGTGCACCGCCCGCGCGATTCGCGCGAAAGACCGTACCTTGTGCGCCGCCTGGAACGCGGGGACAGGGTCAACCTTGAGCTCGGAAAACACGCGCTGCAAGTTGTCGTCGCTCTGGTTCGCAGCCACCAGTCCCAGCAGAGCACCGAGCCCGTAGTGCGTGCCCACGCGCAGCGCCTCGGCATAGTCGTAGGCGAACCGAGGCGCCGCAGCAAAGGAGGCGTACCGCCGCGCGCAGTCGCGAACCTCGACACGCTCGAGTGCGCTCAACACGGAGGCGTTGCTATACGCACGTCCGATGACGGCGCACCTGCTCGAGCCTTCCCACGTCATAGTTGAGGCATCCGGGTCTGCGGGCACGAGGCAAGCGCACGCACCGCGCACACAGGCTGCCGCGTTCCTCTGCGTCCAGAAATTTTGCTCTGGACAGGATGCGCACAAGAGTGCCGAACCCTCGTGCGTGCACGCGGCGTCCCACGACGAGCACGCGGTGTCGCTCGAGCAGCCCGTCGCGAGCAGCCGGCGCGCCGAAGCTTTCGGACGTGGCGGTGGGGGCGGCGACGGACTTGGAGGCAAGGGCGGTGGGCTTGGTGGTTTCGGCGGTTGGGGTGGACGGCTGGGGTGAGGCGGGGGTGTCGGTGGGACTGGCGGTGGCTTAGGGTACGGTGACGGCGACGGTGGTTTCGGAGACCTTAAAGGCGAGGGCGGCGAAAGCGGCGGGAATGGAGGAAACGGAGGCGGCGTGGGCGGCGTGGGCGGCGTGGGTGGCGACTCGAGCGGTGGACTTGGGGGAGGCGGAAAGTGGAAATAAACTCTGACAGGAGGCGACGGTGGCGCTGGGGGCTTCGGTAGAGGAGGCGGGTTCGGAGGACTAGGCATGGGCGGCCTGGGTGGCGGCGACGGGAGCGGCGGTGACGGTTTGATCAGCGAGTACGTCACCCATTGTGGCTTGAAGGTCCGGCTCGTCACTCCCGACGTGGGGCACACGATGCACTTGTTGTCATTCCAGTTCCACGAAAAACTTCCATTATTTGCGAAAGGGGCGCACGTCGTCGGAGTCACACCAAACTTCCAAGCTGCATTCGTCGAGGGATCGCAGTACACATTGATTCCGGTGAGCTCGTAGCCTGCAGGCGGCAAGACGCTCGCATTTGAACAACTCGCAAGTCCAAAACACGTATTGGCGTTTTGTTTTATCTGGTTTTGTCGGACATAGGTTACATACCCCCGCTTCGGCTTGAAGACCGCGTTACGAGCGCACACTTGACAGCCGTAGAGTTTTGAATATGTCAAAGTGTATTGGAAATCGTTTTGAGTTTCAAGGGTTTTGTAGCTGTTCGCCATTATTGATGTCACTCGATCAACACATTGCCCAGGCGTTGAGGCGTTAAAGTTCAAGGTCGTCACACCGAGTGACGTTCTAGAATGGGGAAGCAGGTTTACAAAGTCGCTCCCGTAGGATTTTTTATTTGCCAAATTGATCATGTATACGAGATCCACGCACCGAACTGAAGACGTTGAAGACGCATTCACGGTTTGGAGACCAGCATATACCGTTCTGTAAGCACTAAAATCGAATGTTTGAGAACAGTTCCTTGGAAAGGTATCATCATTGAGGAAACCATTTGAGTTGATAGATTCAATATATTGTAATATCGTTTTAAGAGATTGTGATACGCCGTTTGCTGATGTGAGCGACTTCATATACGCGGTAAACAAACGTTCCGACGTCGTTATCGTTGTTGGAACTAATCCGTCCAAATAGGAAAGGAAATCGTTGAAAATGAGAGATTGAAAATTGTTCACCTTCAGCAGGGCAAGTGTTGGTTCTAACACCTCCAAAGCTGGGGTGAGAAGGCTGTAAAACCCTTCGCCACCGACCATAAGCTCAAACGTATCAAAAAAAGAGCCGCACGCGCCGTCTTCCGCCAGGGGAACCCATCCAGCGATTGGAGTCGCCACGAGATAATCCTGATTCGGCGGAGGCGGCGGGCGGGGTGGTTTCGGGGGCCTCGGAGGACGCGGCGGCGAGGCAACGGGCAAGTCAAACAGAGCAAGATTGTCCATCAAAAAGTCCTTGGCGATGTCCAGGGGCTCAATGTTGGAGCCGATCGACATGCCCAGGGCACAGAAACACCCCACTGTGGGGTCACTCAGCAGCAGGTTGTCGTTGTTGAGCGACGACGGGCTGCAAAAATCACGGCACAGGTAGGGACCCTGGACGTTGGGGTCCGTCTGGTTGAGGAACCTGCGCTGCATGCAGTCGTAGATGGTCGTGGCCGACGCGTTCGGCCAATCTTTGCATTCGTAGGCCGGCACGACAAAACACATTGAGTTGAAATAGTCTGTCGAATCCACAAACGCCGATTTGTTGTTCAACGGGTTTCTCAGCGCGTTTGCCGGAGGGCAGTCGGCGAGCGGGTCGGCAAACGGCGACAGACCCTCCTCGCAGAAACCCGACGCGTAGTTACAGAAAAAGTTTCCGGTGGAGAGTGCAGAGCACGGACAGGCGTAGTCCCATTCGTCGTACTCAGGCGACGATGAGTAGGTGGGGTTCAGGCACATCTCGGGCCTGAAAATCACGCACTGGGCGTCGCTTCGAACGCAGTCGGCGTTCAACGAGCACACCGTAGCTTCAGGACGTGGTTTGATGACGTCAGCAAAAGTGCACTTCAAGCGTGGCACGTCGGGAATCGTGGGGATACCCCCAAAAAAGGTGCCGAGCTGAAAAGAGGCAACCCCGATGTCGATGTTGTGGTGAAAAATGGTGTTTATGACGTTGATCAGCGGGTTCAGCACCTCTCCGATGACGAGGTTGATTGTGCCGCAGATGTCTTTGGCGCCGGGAATGTTCATGAAAAATGTCCCCAGCTGACTCACAAAATTGTCGATGATGTTCAGAAAGCGTTTGAGGATATCCTTAAACTTATCGTCGGGGTCACCACCGGTGAACATGCTCAGCACGTCGTTGAAAATGAAACCAATGTCAACAACCATCTTGAACGCAGTGCCGACAAGAAACTTGACAATCTCCTCCAGGAACTCCACAATCTCGGTGAGCGCTTTCATAAACTCCTTGAAATCAAGGACACTCTGCGCGGTGCACACGGACGTGCACTTGTTGACCACGTAGAGAAACGTCCTGATGAGCTCTATGAACCCGTACACCATGTCGCGCACGGCGAGCGTGCCCAGCCGTATGCTGTCCAAGACAATGAAGTACGGGTCCTCAGTGAAGAGCACAAACAGATTTTGCACCAGAGGGACGAATCCGCCATGGCTCGTGTCAAGGACGGTGCCGAGGCGCGACGCCTGCAAGAACAGCAGATATTGTTGCCAGAAAATGGGCGCGAAAACAGCCACGAAGAACGTCGACGTCGCGGCTTCAAGAGGGAACTGCTGAAACTCAAGGTGCGCGCCCGTGTCCATGTGGCACGCCACGCCGTCCCAGAAGCAGTTTATGTTGGCCAGGCAGCCGAAGGTAGAGTACAAGCTGCTGCAGATGTGTTCATAGGCCCCCGAACTGTGATCTTTCACGCTTTGCACCTGAGAGGAGCCGGTTGTGCTGTGCCGACCAAGCGCAAACGCGTGCAAGTCGGACTTGCTCATGACGAGGTTGTTGTACGCAGGGCCGCCGTCGCTGACGACCATCTTGTAGAGGACGTCATAGGCAGGCGACAGCATGGCAGCCACCACGTTTGCAATCTTGATTGTCATCTCGTAAGTGTAGCAACCCACCACGGACGCAGACGCCAGCTGCGCATGGATGGACACGAATGAGCCAGAGTTGCACCTCTGCGCGTCGCTTGGGCTGATAATGCACGCCAAAGCCTGCACAATCTGCTTCTCCGCGTATTGGAGCAGGATGCGCCTCGTCTGCACGTGCGTCTTGAGCGCCGACACGAGCGTCGTATCCACCGCACAGAGAATGTTGGGGTTGATGTCCGCATACGGCAGAGCATACTCTGGGCAGTCCTGGGCGTGAGCAAAGTCGCACGCCACGAGCGAGCCGTCTGTGTAGTGCGCGTTGCACATCTTGCCGGCGAAATAAAAGGACTTGAGCGAGCCGGCGAGGATAAAATTGTGCACGTTGGAGAGCTGGCAGTTGAAGTGCGCGTTGCTCAGGCTCTGCGCGAACGGTATGTTGATGAAAAACTCGACAACGTCCGGGAGCGTGTCGATGAAGTTGTCCACAGTCACGCGCGTGACGTTTGCGAGGTCAAGCATACACTGGTAATAGGGCGCCTGCCCGGTCAGCACCGCCGTCGTCAGGTACACGGACTGGCGCAGGACGGTGGACTGGAGGTTTGCCAGAGAGAACATACCCAAGTTCACAGTGGTTGCGAGCGGCGGAAAGTACTGCCTGAAGTTTTTCTGTAGCGTGTAGGCCAAGTTGTAGATCCTCTGAGTCACAGACAGGTCAAACTTTTCCATCACGTCGTACAACCCTGTCCAAAACTGCACCCACGGCGCCGCCCCGCCGCTGACGGGCGCGAGGGAGCACGCCGGATAGTTTTTGTAAGAGTCTGAGAAGCGCGTGGCATTGTGGGGGTCAGGGCCAAGAAGCAGGCGCTGGGCAGCAAAAGTCGCAAACTTGCCGTAGCCCACGAACACGTCTAGGACGTCGCGAAGCACAAGACCAGTGCCGTTGAGGTATTTCGGGTATATCTGACCTATGACGACGCCGGTTATATTCGTGACCTGTTCAATATCAAAATAGATGGGTACAAAATCAAACACATCGTAGAGCTTGACCGCTGGCTTCACCGGAGGAGCCTCGAAGTTCAAAATGACCGGAGCGTGGACCACTGCGTTTGCGAAAAACCGCGCCACGCGAATTTGCACATCAAGAAAACGCGCCAGCACGGAGAAGAATTGCGGTGGCGTCCATGCGACAGGTTGACCCACCTTTTCTTCGATAAACTTAAAAACGTTGAGAATCAGCTGGTTGGCGATCGCCTCTGAGTTACCAACGACGCGACCCACGTTGTCAAAAAACGGGTTTACATTTGGCACCACGAACCTTTGGTGCTTAAAGTAGACCACCGCGCTGATAAGGAACGCCTCGGGCAAAGCGACGATGCTGTTGAACGCGGACGACACAAGGCTGTCAACAAAGGTCGACGTCGGCGAGGCGTCCAGAATGCCGTCAACCGCAACATTCAAGATGCCGTTCTCCGCCGGACACGCGTGCTGGACGCGCAGCACCGCGTCGTAGAACACCAAACGCAGCGGCTTTACAACGGGCTGCAGGTCGAGCTCAGGCCCGCGAACGAGCGCGTACGAGCCCATGTCGTCAGGAAGCGAGTAAAAAAAATCGTCTGTGAGTCCTGTTGTCGAGCTTGAATCGGTAGGGATGCTCACGGTGTACGTGTAGCCCCGCTGCACCGCGCCGACCGCGATGACCCAGTCGACCGCGCCGGTCACAAACTTGGACACCGACTGTGCCACTTGCGGGATGCCGTCGAAGAAAGATGGAAAATAACCGGGCGCGCTGACGAGCACTTTGGACGTGTCTTTGAACACAGTCCCTACATATTGGCTGAGAAAATTGATGACTCCCACGAGCGCCTCGAGGAAGATGAACAACAAGTTCAGCACGGAGCGAGACGGCTTGAGGACCGTGGCCCAGACGTTCTGCCACACGTCGTCCACCGCGACCACCACGGTAGTCTGATAGTTGGCCAGAACGAACCCCGCAGACAAGCACAGCGCCCCCAGCGCGACGTACTGCCAGTTGGACGCGAGCGTGGAGACAAGTGTTGTGACATACGATGCCGCCGTGTTCAACGCCACCAGAAAGCCAGTCCGGAGGTTTGTCTGCGCCAGGGAAAGGTACTGGAACACGTCGTCCCAGGGAAAGCGCTTCTTTTCAATGACAAGCGCCGCGAGGATGACGGACACCGCGTGCACGAGCAACCAGAAAAGCGAAGCGACCTGAAGGCCGACGAAAAAACTCGCAGGCGTCGGCAAAAGCTGGCTCATACTGCCTTTTTTTATTAGGATTGTATATAAACGATGGACAGCGACGCGCTCGCGTTCGCCCTCCTCGCCAACCTCACCCCGCGTCTGGAAGAAGGCGTCGTCGCAGTCGATCCACCCGAAAACGCGTGCTTCGAACACCTGATCCTGGCGGCAGCGCGCCACCTTGCGCGGCACGCCAACACGAGCGTTCGGGTTCGTTTCGGCGTCCTGGTCACAGACGACAGTGACACGGTCATGCGCCTCTTCGCGCAGCAGCGAACGAAAGACGCCGCCTCGACCGAACTCTGCGCGCTCTGCGAGCCAAAGACGAGAGAGCTGTCGCTCCCCGACTACAGGTTGCAAATATAAAGCGGACGCCCCCGCGGTTGTAAGTATGGAGACGGACACGTGGCGCCGCGTGGATGCCACCATGGTGAAACAGCTCTACAGCGCGTTCATGTCAGACGGCATCGCGCCCTTCTGCGTGCGCGCCGTCGAGAACCGTCTGCTTTCCACGGGTATTCTTTTCACGTCGCGCGACTATTCCATCGTCTCCAGCGACGAGTTCCAGGCCCACGTGAACCAGTTCTTCGTCAAGTTTGTGAGGGATGCCCTCGTGCAGCTCAATATCTGCGGCTGGTGCGCCTTCATCATTTCAGACAGCGTGCCGCAGTGCGTTCCTCTCGGTGTGGCGGACGTGCGGTGGCGACTCAACCAGGAGAAACTGAGCATAGACCTTGTGGCGTTCAAGAACGAAGAGCCCAACGAGAATGTGTTCTTCATCATCGACACCCCCGTGGATTCACAGGGCACCATCGTCAGCAACATGTCATCCTACCTGCGCACGCGGAGCATCTACGACGCGTTCGTGCGGAACGTGCTGGTGGCCGACTCGCTCAACGCGCGACCTCCAATCTACACAATGTCGCAGACGGACGCCGTGTTCGACGAGCGTGACATCGCCAGCGCGAGCGAGCTCCCAGAGGTCCGAGAGCACCAGATTGGCAACGACATGAAGGCCAGGACAAAGCTGTCCCTCTCGACCCACAGGTACAACGAGCTCCTGGTCAAGCAGATGAACGCGGGCATCGGCGAGGCCAGCCGTAAGGAGCGCGTGGACCCGCAGACGGGACTGCAAAACTTTGACGTGGACATGAGCGACATCCCCCAGCCGGTGTACCCCCTGCCGCTGGACTCGCGCATCGCACAGGCGCCCCGGCCCAACTCGCGCGCCGACATTGTGAGCGTCATGAAACACTTTGAAAACCTGGCGTGCATCGCCTTCGGCGTGAACAGCGAGTCCGTGGGCGCCGACACGCGCTCCGGAGGCCACGCTGGTGCGCAGACCCTCGAGCGCGTCAACGTGCTGACAAACGAAACCACCATGCGCTGGGCGAGGCTCTTTGAAACTGTTCTCGTCAACATTTACAACCTGGTGTGGCGCGAGGCCTCCGACCAAGAGATCACAGTCGTGTTTCCATCCACCCTGCCGTCCCACATGATCGAGCGGCTCTTCACCTCCCGCGTGCTCTCATACGACGCGTACATCAACTACATCTCAAACATCATTCAAATGCCCAAAGCGTCGTTCGAGAGAGACGACCACCGGTTTCTTGAGGAGCGCAAGCCACCCAAGCCGGGCGAGCTGGGCAACTTTAGGCATGTTTAAGACCGGCTCCTCACCCAGCCGAGGACGTTTACTCGAAACGAGGTGGGCCGGCTGGGCGGGCACGTTTCATCGCTGTCCCTGCACGTGTCCTCGCAGTTGTCCGTCGGGCAAGCCTCCCACGGCAACCGCGCTCGCTGCAGCGCCTTTCTGCACTCCACACACGGTAGGCTGCAGCCCACAGAGCCGTCGGCACGCCGCCGGGAGACGAGCACGCGGCCCATGGTGCGGCACACCCACGTTGCGAAGCCATGGACAGGCACGCCGCGACGCCGAGCCAGCGTCCGCAACACCGCTATGAGCCGACGCTCGGCGCATACCCGCGTGTTGCGCACCTCAAGGCCCCCGCACGCAGCGGTCACCTTCACGTCACGCATGCCCAACCTGTAACACCGTCAGAAAATCCAATATATCTTCGTACACCTCCGCATAACCTCGGATGTTCGCGTGGGTGGCCTCCGGAAGGAACAGGTAACGCATTTTGCCATGCCTTCCCGCGTACGCAGCGATTGCTTCCGCGTGAAAGGCGGGGATCACCTTGTCATTACCACCGGCAGCCACGAATGTTGGCCGCCCTTGGTGGATAGCGTCGTATTTCATCACAAAGACGTCAAAGAGCGACCACAGCGGTGACAGGGTCAGCATCCCGCCAGACCTCGCAAGCTCCACGCTCGCGGCGCTCACAAATGGGGCAAGCAGGACGAGGACCAGCGGTAAAGCGTCGTTGCGGTGCACTTGTGCGGTGTGGAGCGCCACTGCGCAGCCCATGCTGTAGCCAAACAGCACGACAGGCAAGTCGGTGGTGGTGCGAACTGCGGCGTAAAACTTCTCCGCGTTCAGGTAACAGCCCTGCTCCGACGGCTTCGTGCCCGTCTCGTCGTGGAAGTAGCCCTGGTACTCAAAAGAATACACCGTGGCTTGCAAAGCTTCGCCCAGGTCAACGAGAAAGTTGCGCATCGTGATCAAGTTTTCGTTGTTGCCGTGAAAATAGATGACCGCCAACCTCGGGCTCGCGTGATCCACGACAAAACACGGGACGCCGCTCTGAGCGTAGAGACTGCGAGCCAGGGGCGTCAAATGTAAAACGTCATCCTCTTTTTTCAAAGTCCCTCCGCACACAGGCCCCTCGGGCGGATAACGCATCAACGGTTGGGGCGGGTGGAACATCACGCTCTGGATGTAGTTCTTTGAGAGCCACGCCATTCTGCTTCTCAAGGCAGCGTTGTAGATATATTTAGGAGGGCCTGGTGCACCCGTCGGAACTCCACATGATCGCACGACGCGCCGAGTCGCACGCTTTGGAGAGCGCGGCCGGAATCAAACCTCGCGCATTCGGTGAAGATGTCACACGCGATCGCAATCTCAACCTCACCCATGCTCCGACAACTGAGCGCGAGGTTGTCCAACACCGAGGGGTTGTCCGTCACGACGCGAAGACCCGACGGCGTGCCCACCAAGCTCGACAGGAAAAACACACTGGAGTTGTCAGCGCTCACATCCAGCTGTTGGACGACCGAAGCCAACGTCCCAGCGTGGCTCGCCGCCATCTCCTCGTGCGAAAACACGGCGCTTGCCAGCTGGTATCCGTTCGTTTCTCGGCTGCACAGACCCCAAAAATCGCGAAAGGCCTCGTACACCTTTTTCGCGCAACATAGCGACGCCCCGGCGTTTGACGTCACAAACTCGAGCATCTCTGCGCTCCGAGGGTCGCCCGCCACGGGCGCGGCGACCCACACGCAGCAGGTCACCACAGCGTCCGTGATGTCCCTGTCGGCGTGCTCTCCGAGCGCTCGCAAAAGGTCTAGCACGGAAGACAGCTCCACCAGGTCACCCCTCTCGTAGGCCGACACCAGCATCCCCAAAACCTGCTGGTCATCGATAATCCGGGCCACGTCGACGCTGTGCAACGCAAATGTGGCCAGGAACGGCACGCACACCGCGTGGTTTGAGCACATCCACCGCACGGCTTCGAGCGCGTGCGGAATGTGACCGGGTTCGGACACGACTTTGTCCACAAAGTCAGCCGCGAGCGCGGCGTCCGACTGCACGGCGGCGACGAGAACGGGCGAAACCATGCCGTGTTGTACCAAAAGCTCCACGCCGTTTGGAAGCTGCAGCGCGAGTCGAGCGAGACTGGCAGCTCCGTGGCACGCCACCCGCGACACGACCGGCTCGAGGAGCAACATGCCGAAGCAGTATGGCGCTTCCGGCGCCAACCCGTCTGCAAACAGGCAGAGGCTTTTGTAGACACCGCTGGACGCCAGGGGCGACATGAATGCCAACGCCAACGCCTCGGGCGCGCCGATTGACACCAAGACCTTGCTGTCCGCAAAGGAAGAGCAGTGCAGAAGAATCAGCCAAATGAGCTCAAGCTCGTAGGTATGTCTTGCGAGTGAAGACAACTGCACGACTGCGCGCAAAAGCACCAAGATGTGGCTGCAGAACGCAGACGTCCTCACCATTCTGTGCACACGCTTGAGCGTTACGTAGCGCACCATGGCGTGCGAGTTGTACAGGTCCGCGACAAGGAATTTTTCGCCATGGTGCGCGTTTTCGAACGTTTCAAGTCGCTTCTTCGATTCCTCTAACCGAGCCACGCCCAGGAACTCATCCAAAGCGTACACAGGATGCGGGGGGCTTGTCATCATCGCCCTGCACACGGCGCATTGCCCTTCCCCTTGCTCAAGCATCCGATAGCAGCAGTCGCCGCAGAAAATGTGCCCGCAGCTTGTTGCGCGGACGCATGCGACCAGGTCCAGACAGATGGGACACGTAAACGGCGAGACCATGCCCTGTTCTCTGCCGTGTATAAATAAAAACCAAGGTCGCAGTGTATGAAGTCAATCAACACCGCTATGCTGCAGGTGTTTCACGTGCTTTCACAACACGGACGCTCTTTCTCGTCCGGCGACGTTGCTCTGCCACTTGACGTGCTCAGTCCTGAATACCGAGACGTGCCAACCACTTGGGAGGAACACGAACTGTTGATCCCGATCGTCAGCCCCTGCCGGTGTGTGACCTGCATTGAAAACCCGAGCGTGAAGACCGTCGCGTTGTGCCGAGTATCACGCAACAAAATGGTCATCATACGGTTGCGAGAACACGTGTTCTGGTCATTTGAAACGCTCAACAGCTACTTCGCCTCCTCCCCGCCGGCCGGCTGCGAGAATCGAAGCTGTGAGGACACATTATATGTAAGAAACGAGTACGACCTTGAGACGTACAGACTCCTCAACCTGCCGCAAGCCGCCGAGTCTGAGATTGCGGAATACAACCAAAGTTATCGCACCGGCAACGAGTTCTACGCACCGCGAGCCCTCTTCGCCTAGATGTCCCAGTTTAACTGCGCGACGCTGCGAAGCCATATCACTTTTTTGTTGACAAGCTGCCTTTCCAAAGAGTCACGCAAAAAGAATTCCGAAGACAAGCTCAAAGAACAAGCGCTCACCCAGACATACCAGATCCGGGAGTTTGAGAAGAAAATCGACGATTGTGACGCCAAGAAGCGACTGTTTGCGCATCAAAAGAAGATCAAAGAAGCAAAGGAGGCGGTGCGTGAAAAGTTCAAGCTTCAAAAAAAACTTGAAAAGCTGAAAGAGCTGCACGAGTTTACGACCGGACTGCTGGAGCAGATCTCAGACACGGCGACGCTGAAGGAGACGATGACAACCTTGCACGAGGCACAGGCCGTCTTCAAGAGCATCGACGCGCACACCGTCTACGAGAGGTTCGACAAGCTGTCAGGGCAGTTCATGCACACACGCGAACAGGTGATGGATGCGAACGACTTGGTGAGCACGCGCATGGGAGACATCATGGCCCCGATGACCGTCAACGAAGAAGCCGAGCTCAACGCCGAGCTCGAGGAGCTTGAGGCGCTGGCGACGAGCGACCTTCCAACGGTTCCGGTCCAAGCACCCACAACCGCAGCAGCACAAGCGTACGCACGAGCGGGCTTGATTTAAGAATATTTACAAACCACCTGTACAGCTGTATGGCCCGCGTCATAGCGTTCGTGTCCAATCGAGGCGGCATCGGCAAATCGTCCCTTGTCTCCCAGGTGGCACCGGCGTTCGCAGCCCTGAACCCAACAAAACACGTCATCCTCATGGACATGAGCATCCAGAGCGACGCGACCGTCTTTACGCTTGGTGGCGTCGCCGAACCAACCTCGAACGTTCCGGGCATTCGCACCCTTGGGGGGGAAGCAGCCTCACGTCTGCCTTCGAACGTGTCCGTCCTAGGACTGGTGGAAACAGCAAGCGCTCTCAACAAACGGTTTGCGTGGCTCGGCGGAACGAAGCCTCTCAAATGGAAGCCGCACGCGGTGCAACCACTGGAGGCGATACCCAACTTCTGGCTCATACCTGGTGGCAAACAGCTCTTTCAAGTCACCTTTGCGGAGCTGTTTCCTTTGCTCAAGAAAGCATTCTCGAACATGGACGACTGCGTGGTCTTCGTCGACACCGACGCGGAGCTGTGCGAACGGGGCGCCTCGCTGGCGGCGATCGCGGCGTCGCACGAACTCGCGCTCGTCCTCTCCGCGTCGTGGACAGACTACTTGCGCGTCATCGACGACCCGGCCAATTCCCTGTTCCGCAACCTCAAGGACCTCGGCGAAAAGCAGTGTGCGCCCAAAATTTCTCGAGTGATTTTCAACAACCTTCAAAAAAGGGAGAACCGCGCGTGCGCGCTTTTGAGCGTTCAAGGCGCCCTGCTCTTCTCGCCACCGTCGACAACGCTTCAAACGGTCGAAGAGATCACCTCGCACTTGTACTCCATTGCCGACTACAAACGGTTTTTCTTAGGCGAACCCGCTACGCTCGCGGCGTTCGTCGAGACCTACGTCTCCGCGGTGTCCACGGTCCCCGAGGGGACGTGGAAAAAGAGCTGGCTGCAAGGGTCCCACATTTGCTTCATGGACGACGACCCGAACGCCCCACAGTTCCGCCGCCTTGCAAACGACTTTTCAAGCTGAAAACACCTTGCATATCTTGGCACTCAGCGACGGGCCGAGGCGCTTTCCGTTCCCAACTTGGACGTCCGTCAAGAGCGCGCCGGCTTCCTCGCCCCGCCCGAGGGCGGCGTCGTAGGCGTGCACCAGGGCTGCCGCTGTGGGGAAATGCTGGGCCACCGCCGTCGCCAACCGCGCGCTCACGCCGGGAATGGTGGTGAGCATAACTGTGAACTGGTTGTCGTCGCAATTCTTTCGCTTCGACGTGTGTTTCACGAACGCAGAGTACCCACCCGCGGCGTGCTCGCGAAGCTTCGTCTCGGCGTCAAACCCGTTTGCCTGACACGTGCGCGCGATGTAGGCCACCCGCCGCGCCGTGTCCGCAGCGCTGGCGCTCCAAAGCGAGGCAATGCCGTCTCGCAGCGCCATCTTCGTCAACGCGGCGTAGGCGTGCGCGTTCGGTGTCTTGTGTGTCGTGCCCGTCTCGGGCGGCGGGCAGCCCTCTACCAAGTAAGCGAAGGTGATGGCACGACGCTCTTGCTCGGCGAGCAGCCGTGCTTTTTGGTTCGCATACCTCCCGTCTCGCAGCGAGGCACACAGGTCGCTAAACGTCTTCCGCTCAAGGACGACAACCTTACCGGGTCCTTCGACGCACACGTCCCCGACCTCCAGCAGACCACGGCTCAAGCTGATGGAAGCGCAACCGTCAAGAAGCTCGACGAGGTGCGAGTACACTGCGTCCTCGCCGGGCCGCGAATCCACCGTCACCTTCGTCGTCATCCTTTCAAGTGAAACCACGTGCTACAAATATCACTCGCGCATCTTGCGAAGCATGTCTCGCAGCGCGTCACCCAACTCCCCGGCCGTCGGCCGACACGACGGATCCGTCGACAAACAGTTCTCAGCGAGCACACGCAGGTTCACACGCAGCTCGTCACCCCACTCGACACGGCCGTCAAGCGCGAGATCGCCTGACAAAACCGAGTCCTTGAAGCCCCGTTGGTTGTCAGCTGGAACGTACGCCAGTTTGCTGCACATGAGCTCGAGCAGCGTCACGCCGAAAGCGTACACATCGGACGCGAAGCTCACGCGACCGTGTTGCTCGTATTCGGGAGGCCAATAGTCGTACATTTCTCCAGCCTGCCGGTGGCACACGACGTAAGACTCGTCCGCTTCGAGTCTGAAGCAGATTCCCATGTCACCCAAGACAGCGGCTGGGGGCATTCCATCGTCAGGGTCCCCAAAAGAAAACCACGCCGGTGCGGACGGCTCCGCCAGGAGCAGCACATTCGCTGACTTGACGTCGTAGTGGATGACGCGCGCGGCGTGCAGAGCAGCCAGCCCTCGGACCGCCGCTAAACCGACGCAGACGCGCTGCATCGCGCTCAGCGGCTGCTGATACGCCACCGCGAGAGAGCCACCGGCGCATAGCGGGTAGACGAGACACAGATGGCGCGACACGTCAACAGACTGCGAAACACCGTCAGTCGTCTGGTGCGTGGAACACGCGGCGTGCCCACGCACCACCGCTAGGAGCCTCAGCACGGCTGGATGCTGCACCAACCCCGACGCGCTGATCTCGTCGAGAAGCGACCACGCATCCTGATCCGTGCCGTTCACAAAACGCTTCACTGCCACAGCAGCTCCAGCAAGCGCCCCGGTGTACACTTTGCCGTAAGAGCCGGACCCTACCACCGTAGACCACCCGTTCGTTGCGACCTGCAGCTCGGCATACGATACAACGCCCACCGAAGGCATGGCGAAATGCGCTTGATGATATAAATCTTGAGAAGGTACGAGGAATATTGTGAGTGTTTACCATGTCTTTTTCACTCTCCAACTACGTTTCGAAAGCGAAAGAGTCAGTCGACAAATCCCAGCGTACGTACTGCCTACCCACTATTCGGAAAGATGTCCTTTTAAAACTCAAAGAGGTTGCGGAAAAGGCAGGCGGCTCAGTCAATGAGGCGCAAATCCACGAGTTTGCTCGCGACATGCACAAGGGTAAATACTTCAAAGGCGTATGCGGGACGCTGGAGGACGAGGAGATTGACAAACTTCTGGACATGGCGAAGCACGAGCCTATCTCAGTCGAGATGCTCAACCACGAGATTGTGAAGCGCCTGTGAACGGTTGTTAGACGCATATGTAAAAACCAACCGTTAGGAAAATGTCCCAGACCTACCCCCCATCCGGTACAAGGTTCGCGCTCGGTTCGCGGCTCGGTTCGCGGCGAAGCCCCGAGATGGTCCGACGGACCGCCAAAATGTCGGTTTCCCAGGTTTTTTCCCTGGAAAACGGGTCTCATCCGGTACAAGGTTCGCGCTCGGTTCGCGGCTCGGTTCGCGGCGAGGCCCCGAGATGGTCCGACGGACCGCCAAAATGTCGAATTCCCAGGTTTTTTCCCTGGGAAACGGGTCTCATCCGGTACAAGGTTCGCGCTCGGTTCGCGGCTCGGTTCGCGGCAAAGCCCCGAGATGGTCCGACGGACCGCCAAAATGTCGAATTCCCAGGTTTTTTCCCTGGGAAAGGGGTCTCATCCGGTACAAGGTTCGCGCTCGGTTCGCGGCTCGGTTCGCGGCGAAGCCCCGAGATGGTCCGACGGACCGCCGAAATGTCGGTTTCCCAGGTTTTTTCCCTGGGAAAGGGGTCTCATCCGGTACAAGGTTCGCGCTCGGTTCGCGGCTCGGTTCGCGGCGAAGCCCCGAGATGGTCCGACGGACCGCCAAAATGTCGGTTTCCCAGGTTTTTTCCCTGGGAAAGGCGACTCATCC
>Ga0136642_1000149_pt1 | contig 41992 bp, 40 predicted proteins | sample LowCatLa1302831Y_FD_115313 | JGI IMG/M metagenome (GOLD analysis project Ga0136642, IMG submission 115313) | Freshwater microbial communities from Lower Cathedral Lake, Yosemite National Park, California, USA - 13028-31Y | ecosystem: Environmental > Aquatic > Freshwater > Lake ... | reverse complement strand
TTGGTAGCAAATCCTGCTGCCACAGCATTAGACATTAATGTTGCTGTATTGACTGATATAACACCTGTAGTGCTGTTAATTGGAATTGTTACGCCATCAACAACTACCATGCCCATTGTAGAAGTTGTGGCAAACGGTAATGGACCGTACGTCACTTCCTGTGTGACAGTATTCCAAATCATTATTCCGCCAGGAGTAACTATAGTGCCATTATATCTAATAGGATTAACATAGAATCTACCAGAACTAATATAAACAGTTTGAGTGCCACCCCCAGTCTGTAAACGTGTAGCAATACCAGCTTGAACAGCATTGGCTACCATTGTGCCAGTATTGAATGTAGTGGCATAGTTTGCTGTTACTGCGCTAGTTACCTGAGTACCTGTGCCAGTAAATGCAGTATTTTGGAATGTACCATCTTGGAATCTAATAGGAGCAAATGCGTTGGTTAGGACTATGCCGCCTGTTTTGATTATACCGTAAGATCCACTAAACACTCCGTTAGTTTCAGCACCATACTGATACCATTCCAAATTACCAGTGTCTTGTGCCAGCACCAAGGCTGCGTTGCTATCGCCAGTTGCAGTGGAGAAATAATGCATGCGAATACCAATGTCTGTACCATCGTTGCTAGCCCATGTTCCGTTAATGCCACCAGTAGGAGCATGTAGTTCAATCATGTTGTCAGTATACACAGTGTTAGTACTTGATACATAAGTTGATGTATTACTAAATGTTACTGGGCCATTAAATGTGGCGCCGCCACTAACTGATAATCCGCTCAACGAAAGATTAGCACCAGGTGTTAGTGTTACCGCAGTCGTAACTAATGTATTGGTATTGAAAGAGTTAGCATAGTTAGCAGTGCCGGCATTAACAGCGTTGGCCATTAGAGTGGCAGTAGTTCCTTGAATATAGTTTGTTAAACTATTAGCAATTAGTGTGTTAACTGTGGCAGTTGTTGTATAAGGGTCGTTGTCTACAGGAATATTAATTAACTGACTGTAGGATATTGTACCTGTATATGCTGTTACCTGTACAGTACCGTCTGGAAATATCACTGTGCCACTGGTAGTTAATGCTAAAATTTTGCCAGCATTGAGCAGGGAAAGCGCCGTTGATGCCACTGGATTTCCGCTTTGTTGTGTAATGACTGAATTGTTTGGTATAACTAAATTTCCAGCTGTGTTAATGTATATAGTGTAGGTGCCGTAACCAATACTGTTGATAGTACTGCCAACTACTGCACCCACCCACTTTATACTATCAAAAGTATATACAATGCCATTTGGCGCACTGTATTGTTGCCCGTTAACTGGATTACTTGGAAATTTAATTGCTGACATGTAGTGTTCCTATTTTACGCTAGTTGTTCTATACTGATGAAATTGTCATTAAACGATGCACCTGTTATAGCAATAATTCTATAAGCATTGCCAGTAGATGGAATTGTTAATATCAAGTCTGCTCTGTCGGCTGCTGTTAATGATTGGCCACCGACTACTGTTCCAGTAGTTGAGAAAGTAATCCCTGCGCCCTGACTGCCCACTGGTACGTTGTTGTAATATGCTTGTAAATTGTATGAGCCTACAAATGAATTGTTAACCCCACCAATTTTTAAATTGTTTCCTGGGCCGTGCCATACTGCATATACATTGCCCAAACTTACAGGAGCATCCAATGTAACAAAGTTAGACAGTTTGGTTACTGCTGTGGATGTATTGGATGCTAGACTTAATCCTACCTTACCCCAAACGGCCGTAGTTCCTGCTGGGTTGACCAATATGTAAGTCAATCCTGGAAAGTATGAATTAGCAAATGTTGTTTCACTTAATCTCCAAGCAGGAGTATTAGTAGGTCCAGTCAATACGCTGGTCACTTGCGTGATGGTCATTATTGGCCCACCGATTGGGTCATGAATCTGCCATCCTACACCTGGAACTGGAACTCCAGCTTGTAAAATTTCAATAAACTGCACATTGGTCTGTGTTGAGGCCGCTACTGCATTGAAATTTGTCTGTACATAATTTTGAGTACAAACATATAAATTTGTTCCATCATAGGCAATGTCACCTGTTAGATCTCCTGTTTGACCAATCTGTGTCGCAGGTGGTGGTACAATACGTAATGCAGTTGTGCCATTTGTATTCAACAAACTACGTGCAAAGCTGGCTGTTGTAGCATAAGATGATGTAGATGCATTTGTACTAGTTGTTGCGTAATTGGCAAGTCCAGTAAATGTTGTTCCAGTATAAGCAGTTCGTTGTATTGAGCCGTCTGGGTATTGAACTGTACCGCTTGACAATACAGAGAATGTCCAAGTGCCGTTGAATATCTTGTTAGTTAAGCTACTTGCGGCCAGTGTAGCAGTTGTGGCGCTGGCCTGTACACTACCATCAGGCCAAGTAATACTACCGTCAGGATTAAACTGCCAAGTATAGTTTGTAGTAGTATTGAATGTTGATACATAAATTGGTTTAGCACTTAAATTGCTTGCAATCAACCCACCGTTGTTAGTTCCAGTAATTGTAATAGTTGCAGTTGATGTGTTGTTAACAATCAATGCACCTTTTAATACAAAGTTTCCGGCAGCATTAGTTGTTTGAACATATTGATTGACTGTGCTTGATGTCAAATAACCTGTGTTGTTTACAAACGTAGAAACGTTGGTAGTGGTTAAACTAGCCTGTGTTACATAATTTATATTGTTTACAAACGTAGATATGTTTGTTGTAGTCAGTACAGTATTAAATGCTGTCACTGTTAGATAGTTTGGAGTACCAGTAATATTACTGAACTGAACTGTTCCAGTATAGGCAGTTGTTTGCTGTGTACCATCTGGCCAAATAGCATAGCCCTGCAATCCAGGAGCATTAACTGATGTAATTTGGAATGTAGCACTGTTAGACCCCTGTACATAATTTGTAGTTTTCAAATTAATTGGGAAAAAATGTCCAGCTGATGCTAAGAAGTTTAGGTAAAAGCTAGATGTATCTGTTAGGCCAACTGAGTTAAAAACTTGTGTAGTATTATCAGCATAGGTCAGTTGGATTGGTGTGCGCAATTGATATATGCCACCTGTGCCTGAATTAACGTTGACATAGGCCTGCATAGTAGCAGTGTTACCTACACTGATCACAGTCCCACCTAATGTTTGTCCTGTTGCGGTGTTGCCTAAATAGTCTGTTAGAATGTTATTGATTCTGCGGCCAGCACCGTTAATTTGTGTGTAGCCGCCTGTAATCCAAATAATATCACCCACTGTGTATCCTGTACCTGGATTAGCAATATTAACTGATGAAGGCGAGCTGGTGTTGACCCAACTTACAGTCAAGCCCACGCCTGTTCCGCCCAAAGTGCTGGTACTAGTTGCGGTTAAAACATAATTGGTTCCAGTTCTTACCACTTGCAACGATCCAATAACTGGACCAGTAGTGATGTTTGAACCGATGACAATGCTGTTTAGAGTTACCTGTCCCATTTGTGGGTTCATTCCCACTGAGCTGGCAGACTGTAGTGTTCCGGTTGAGGATACAAATACAATACGTTGTGTGCTGTTGTCTCCGTTAGTTACTGGCGGAATGTAAGCACTGGTTTGAACTGACCCATCATTAAAAACAACGTTGCCGGCAGTTGTTAAACTAAATGTAGCAGTGCCGTTTTGTAGTGTGCTGTATGTAGGACTTACCCAAGAAAACTGATTAGTACCGTCGTTGTAAAGTATTCCAGAAGTTGTAGTTGTTGGCAGTGTGTTTGTTACAGATATTCTAATTTTTTGACTACCAGGAGTGGCGTCTGTAGTCAACTGAGTTCCTGTACCAGCAACAAACGTAAGTGTATCTAATCCAACCGCAGTTAGTCCTGGCTGTCCGGCAATATTAATGTACTTAAATGTACTGTTCATTCCAATCAGTACCGCGCCGCTGCCTTGATCTGTGACAGAGAAAGCCGATTCAGTGTCAAAGTTTAAATGAGTGATGTTGTTAACCGTGTTGGTATATGTACCAGATAATGAATCATACAAACTAACTGTTTGAATATACCCTGAATAATCTTTAACAGTAGAGCTGGTCAAGAATGTAGCATTGGCAGATTCACTAGCCGGGCTGGCATCAACCCATGCGCCATTATAGTAAACGTATGTTCTGCCGGTTACTGTATCATACCAAAGAGTCGATGTTGAAGCTATTGTCGGTGGACGGTCACTCTGAATTACTTCTCCACCATAATATAATTGGAGGAAATTCTGGTTTATTTTATTAAACGCGGTTCTTAAAGTGTCGCCGTTGCCCGCATTTGGCGCGGTTCCGGTATTAATAAACAATATACTCATCTTTGAAATCCTTGGGTTTGGCTACAATGCATCCAGTATTTAGTTGCTCTTTGAACAAAGCTATGTTATAATAAATGGTGCAAACTGCACATATAAATAGAGTTATGAATGAAAGTACAATATGACTTGCCTAATACTAAATGCTGACGCAAGCCCAGTAAGCCTTCTTCCTTTGAGCACAGTCTCGTGGGAGGAATCAATCCGTTACCTAGTTTCCGACAAAGCCATTGTGCTAGAATGGTATGAAGACTGGGTCGTACACAGCGAAAAGTGGGAAACAAAGGTTCCTGCTGTCATGATCCTAAAAGAATACCAAAAAAAGAAGACCGCAGTGCGATTTTCTAAATTTAACGTATTTTTACGTGACGGATATGAATGCCAATACTGTGGTGCTGATGTTAGCCGCAAAACTGCCACACTGGATCACGTGTTGCCAACTAGTCACGGCGGTAAAACTACTTTTGAAAATACAGTTTGCGCCTGTTCTGATTGCAACTCTAGTAAGGGTAACAACAAGAAAATTGTTCCAAAGAGCAAGCCATTCAAGCCTACTTACTTTCAATTAGCTGACAAGCGAAAGAAGTTGGAATGGGTACTGCCTCACCCAAGTTGGGAAGCGTATTTAGGATAAAGAAAAGCCCCGTAAGGGGCTTTTTTAATGGTTATTTTTCACGGAAAGTAATACGACATTTGGTTAAGTCGTATGGACTAAGTTCTGTGCGAACTCTGTCACCAAGTAGGATTTGGATTTTATTTTGGCGGATTCTACCGCTGATATGTCCTAACACAACCATATCGTTTTCTAGCTTAACACGGAACATTGAATTGGGTAGGGCTTCCTCTACTACGCCCATCATTTCAATCAAATCTTCTTTTGACACTTTATTGCTACTTTCCTTTTTATAATTTTTCGCCTGCTACAAATCCGCGGAATCTCAAAAAGCGCGGAAAGCGTAACGAGTACGTCCCATCCTGGTTTTGAGTAACAGCATCTGCTCTTACTTCAACAACTTGACCAATGAGGCTATCACGATCGCCCCAAAACTTAATTCGATCATCATCGCTAAAACCACTACCACAGTTGACCCCAATGGTCTGTCCATCATCGACACCTTCCAGTACAAATGCTCCAAGGCGTCCTTCATTTTTGCCCGTACCTTCTTCAACATTTTTGATCTCCAATGATACTTCAATAAAAGGTTTCATCTTAAGCCAACTAGCACTGCGTTTGGCTTCATACACAGCATTGATGTCTTTAATCATAATGCCTTCAAAGCCAGCCGCAATGGCGTCTTTGTTGTATTGCTTAAACTGTAGCTCGCCCACATATGAATCTAAATCTACTTCAATCTGTGGAATGATGTCAATACTACCAATCTTATCAAACACATCCTTCATGCTCTTAAGCAAGTTGGTACGACATCTTTGTCCCAGTGAACTAATGCCCGCTTGGAACTCGCTTAATGGAAGGATGTCAAATAGCATTAGACGTGCGTCATCGCTTTGCACATCGCTCTTACGATGTACCTGTTTCATAAGTGCTTGGAATGAGCTAGATACCATCTCGCCGTCTAGTACCATACTGCGTTCAAATAATTCGATGTTAGCTTCAATTGCTGAAGTAATGTGGCTAAAGTTTTCTAGTAACTTACCATTACGGCTGTACATTGTAGCTGTCTTATTGACAGCATTGATTACTGTAATAACACGCACACCGTCTAGTTTAGGTTCAAGCAGTTTCTTGCCTGTGATTTTCTTTTCATGTTTGGCTCCGTCATGTGCCAACATACATTCAAATAGAGGGATTTCAAATTCAGGATGTCCTGCTTTACCAACCATCTTGTTAACAGTTGTTTCGCCAAAGCCGGCTCGCATGTCTTTGATTAGTATCAAACGATACCAATCATTCCATTGATTTTTAGTTGAGGCGGACAAGGCCAGTTCAATTGCATCACGAGCATCATGTCCTGTAAGTTTGCGTGTGGCCAGTAAGTTAGCCAATTCTTTAAAGGCCTCCCAAGGAAGTCCTTGTCCGTCTGGTCCACTAAAGCTGGGAACCTTCTTAACACCAAACGTAATCATGGGATCAAATGCTAGACGCAATCCTTCAAACAACTCTACATTATTTGCTTCTGCTTCTGCTAGGATAATGCCTTCCTTGTTCAGTCGGCTACTGTGGTCACGAATGATTCGGATTATGTTATCGCAATTGCTCATATTTGAAGTCCTGTATGTGTGCTAATACTTACATTATACAGGAGTTTGGGGAGAATGTCAACCGGTTAAACACTGAACGAACTGCCACAGCCGCATGTGGATACAGCCTGTGGATTTTTGATAGTGAAACTGGATCCCATGATGTCATCTTTGTAATCAATTACGGATCCAGACAGGTATTGATAGCTCATACTGTCTACCAAAACTTTGAACTTACCCGTTTCCAAAACAAAATCATCTTCGTTTTGTTCTTCGTCTATGGTAAATCCATATTGAAAACCACTGCATCCGCCGCCCTGTACAAAAGTACGTAGGCAAGCTGACGGATTATTCTCTTCGGAAAGAATATCGTTGATCTTTTCTTTTGCGGATTCAGTAATTTCTATTTGCATAAGATTATTTAGTGACTTTACTAACAATCAAAAGTTGTTTCATTTCTTTTTATTTAAAATAATAGGAGCACTTTCTTTGCCCGTATACAAACCCCAGCATAAGCTGTCCCAGCCTGTAACAATTCCAGTCATACCATTTCTGCCCTTGGCGGCACTAATATTTCCAGGGAACTTAGTCTTGTCAATGTGCGTAGCCATTTCTGGCCAATGCCAGTCGAACCAATCCTCGTGCCAGCCTGCTATAACGTTCACTTTATTTTCTCGAACAAATTTCTTCATTAGTTTGTGTTCGATTACACCTTGACGCCACATATTCTGACTGTTGTTGTACCATTTGTAACTAGGGTATTGGATATCCCACCCACCACTATCGTGCCAGGCTTGGTAGGACATCTCCTGATTTCTCAGTGACATTAATATATCCACCTCCGGTAAGTTCTCAGCAATCCAATCTAGCTGGTAAGCAAACCAGTGGCATTGTACAAATCGAATTAAATGTTTATCAGTTGGTTCAAACGCTTTGTCTATCTCAGCAAAGATTTGTTCTTTGCTATCATATAAACTTAACTGATCAAACCCTTCACCGATTTCATTATATGGGCCGGCAAACACACTAGTCTCGTGTGTTGCGGCACAAGGTCGATTGTTATTAATTCGCCAAGGATGGTTGTTAGAGTCGTCAACTAATGGCGTAGCTAACTTAGCATAAGTTTGCGGCCAGCCCCAGCAACTGCCAGGAACACCAGAAATGAATACATACTTCATTGAGTACTTTTTAAGATGTTATCAATTAGAGGTTGATACTTTGTATCGTTAGCCTTCATCCATTTAAACATAGCACTAGGAGTTTCCAACGCAGGATCTAATGAGAACAATTGAGCCTTGTACAAATCTTTAACGGAGTCACTGTTTAGCGCCTTGGTAAATTCCTTGTTGTACCATTCTAGTACGTCAGTCGGAACATCTTTCTGTAGGGCTAGTCCCCAATGTGCGGCTACATCGAGCCCGGGTAATACTTCACCTAGAGTACGAAGCTCTGGCAATTGCGGAGACTTAGCACTTAGTGCCACAATCTTAACCTTGCCGGCCTTGTACATCTCAATACTAACGCTTAATGGGATAACAGCATAGCGAACGTGCCCGCCCATTACATCCATTAACGCATCCTTAGGACCTTTGTGGTCGACACGTACAACACCTTTTTCGCCTAGAGGGAAATGAATGCGCGATTCGATGCTTTCAAATACTAGTCGAGCGCCACCGCTAGCACTAAAAGAACTTTTTTCATTCTTTAGAGATTCAATTAATTGCTTAGGTGTTGACACAGGGTCGCTTACGTTGGCAATAATTGAAAAAGGATTACTTGCTAGGTATGTAGGGTAGGTAAAACTTTCTACAGTATAGCTACGTCCTGTAGGAACAGCAACTTTATCCATCGCATAAGCACCAGTTAGGCTCATAGCTAATACGCTATACCCATCTGCCGGCATCTTGTTAAAATATTCAGTACCGATAACCCCACCGGCACCACCTTTGTTTACAACTACAAAGGTAGCACCAGTGTTCTTGGTTACTTCTAATGCCGCGGCTCTGAACAATACTTCGTTAGCACTACCGGGCGTAAAGCCTACTACTGCTTCGATTGGTTTAGTTGGTTGCCAGGCAAATGCTAATGCTGGCAACAATGCTAGGGTAATTAGAAATTTTTTCATTATTTGGCCTTACTAACAATCTCTGGCTTGAAGATGGCGTCAATTTGATATGCTTCTTTGGTCCACCAAACTAAGTTAGTCAAGGCTTTTTTGGTCAATTGTTTTTCCAAAGCTTTCTGTGCTTGAGTAACTTCACCAGCTACCCACCATGGATATACACCAACCTTATCAGAGATACGTTTTTGTGCTTCTGGGTCGGCAATCATTTCGCGAACAGCTTTGATCAAACGGTCTTTGTTTGGATTACCTTTGTTAACCCATACAACTTTTTGTAGCACATCACGATAGTTCTTGACTAGTACCCAAGCATCATAAAACTCACCGCTGGGCTCTTTGCCCCACTTGGCCTTGTATGCTTCTGGGAAGCTACGAACACCCACTGGGTAGTTTGTATCTGGAATAATCTTAGATGTCTTGATGTCAAACAATCCTGCTGAGAACCAAGTAACATTCCAATCTACTGGCAAATAATCACGATTGTAAACAACTGGGTTATCACGGATAGCATTTAACTCTTGACGTGTGTATGCTAGGGCAATCTCTGGATTCTTCATGCCCTTGACATAGATCATCTTTTCTTTGTAGCAGGCAAGATATGCTTTCATGTCTGGCTTTGGGCCACACACCATCATGGTAATGGCCATTGCGTCTGGATTCATACCAGAGCCTGCACCAAATTTGACCACGTTCTTGTAAGGGTCTTGTGTCTTATTGTAACCAACTATAATAGTTTGGTTCTGAGCAAAGATTGGCTCGTAATCTTTAAAGTCAAATTTGACATCTTCAAGCAAATATGCTTCTGCTTGACCGCCGTTACTGAACAACATATAGTTGTTGTCAAAACGGAATTTCTCATGCCACTTGTTACCCGCTGGAATATCACGAGCACCTGAGATAATTTCTGGGACAATTTTCTCGCCCAATTTGGCTTCCACTTCTGGAATAACCACTGCCCACCAACCACCGTTGCCTGGCACAACGATGTTCATGTCAGCTTGTGCAAATCCGCACACTGCCAACATTAAACCTGCTAGAAACTTTTTCATTTTTTTTCCTTTTTAATGATAATTTATTTTGGTACGATTAAAAAATACCCCATATACCATGACCGCCATGGCAAATCCTATTAAACCTAAACTGATTGGATGATGCAACAGGTCTTGTAGTTTGTACAACGTAAAGAATTGTGTTGACATTGATTCAATCTTTAGACTTAACACAAATCCGATAACAAAACTAATTCTGCTAATCTTCAAGTATTTAAGTGACAAGCCCAATGCGGTAGCTAGAATTAGAATAACATAATCTTCCCATCCTCCTGTATATTGTACACAACTCCATACAATAAGAGCAATGACTGGAGTTACCCAAAATCTAATTGGTACACGAGTTATCAGTGTGGCATATTTGATAAACCAAACAGCTATAAAGAAAGTAAGAAATAAACTGGCCATAAAGCCAAATGTCAGTGTGTCATAAAATAAGTGGTCTGTTAGAACTCTACGACTGCCTAAATCCATACCCACCGCGGTTAGCAACATCATAACCATTACTTCAAACGGTGCAGCCGGGACTCCAAACAGCACTGTAGGAACATACGCTGTGGCTTTCTGTGCTAAGTTTGCGCCCTCAGGCCCAATTACACCTTTGACATTGCCCTCACCAAACGGCACTTTTTCATTTTTGTTTGTGGCCACAGTTTGTCCATAACTTAACCATTCTACAATGGCTCCACCAATACCTGGTAGCATGCCAATGAATCCGCCAATGATGCCGCTTCTAAAACTCAACCACTTGTTGGTCCAAAAGTCGCTCCAGCCTTGTTTGATTTGATGCCAATTATTGTTAGGGGACTTTAAGTATTCAGTCTTGGTCCACATGGCAGTCAGTATCTCTGGTAATGCCATCACACCTGCCATTAAAGGAGCAAACTGTATGCCATCAGCTAGATAAAACCATCCACTAGTCCAACGCGGTGCCAGTGTTACGGGATCAGAACCAATCAATCCCACAAACGCTCCCAGCATTAGACCAAATAGACTGCGTACCCAAAGCTCACTGCTCAAGAAGCAAACACAGGCCACTGCTAGGAATAGGAAACTCCATATTTCTGGAATGCCAAATGCTAGTACTACAGTGGCATAATAGGGTAGGAAGAAGATAGTGAGTATACCCCAAAATGTACCTTGTGCTGTGGCACTGAACAAACTAGCTGACATAGCTCTTGCGGCTTCTCCACGTTTGGCCATGGGGTAGCCATCAACCATTGTAGCGGCACTACCTCCCCCGCCTGGAATGTTTAATACCACACTGGCAAACAAATCACCAATGCTGGCAGAGACTACAATAGCCGTAGTAAAAACCACTAGGCTATATGGGTCGCCTTTGAACACATGAATAAAACTGTAGACAGTCAGTAGAGCAGTACCTGCCCCAGCGATGGGAATAATCCCAAATATAAATCCGTATAGCACACCTAGCAGTAGCCAAGGGCCATAGTGTATTAAAAATTCCATTATACCTTATTCCAAATAACTTCGTGTATGTAGTATAGGATAGTATTGGCAATCATCTGTGCGACGGCAATACTGGTAGCAATAAAAAATTGCCCCGTAACTAGATAACTTATTAAGAATGTGCTAGTTGACCCAACTAGGCGCCAGGTCAATGTTTTCCATAATGTTTTACTCAATTCCCAAACTCTTTCTAATTTTAGTAGCACTGATATTGTGGACAGCATCATTAAATACTTCTTGTTCAATTTGATAACCTACATCTCGTCCATAAGTGATATTCACAATATTAGGAACAACTTGTATATTATACTGACCTTGATACAACATGTCAAGATCTCTTTGAATAAATTTCTTTACCTTTTCGATTTCAAATGGATTGCTGCCTTGCCATCCTTGACAGTCGCGAATCATAATACACACTTGGCCTGTTTTGGCAATAGCACGATCAAACAGCGCACGGTGACCATCATGCCAAGGTTGCCAACGACCCAGCATCTGTACTGTTTCTTGTTGCCAGTCAAATGTTGGGCGCCTACGGTTATCATGAATGTGTGAAACAATAAATTCTGCCCATTTCTCTGCATTTTGTTCAGTAATTCTAAAATCATATTCAGTTGGTTCGATAAACATGGCATTGGTATCAGCATATCTACCTTCGCGAATAGTATCCATCCAGACTGTCCAGTCAGCTTTGAAGTTGTGACGCATTTCAGCAAGCGGTGCAACAAAATCGCATAGTGCGTAGTCTGTTCCACAAGTCTCTGCTAGGTCATGCATACGTTTACTTTGGCGTATGCGGCCCGCTTCACTAAAATCCCAATCATCAAACTGTTTACGAACTTCATCGGCATTAAACCAAGTTATAGTTTTACCATTCTGTTCTAATAGTTTTTTTAATTCAGTTGCTAGGTAAGTCTTTCCAGCGCCTGGAAGTCCCATAATTAAAATTCGTATTGCCATCGTTCGATATCCTTTTTAAAATACTCTGCTACCATACTTATGGTGTTGTTATTATAGTAATCTTTGTAGTCGGTTCTATATATATCTTTGGTTACTAACAGTTTAGGCAGAGGATTATAACAATTTATCATCTGTTGTACCTGGTGGAAATCTTTTTCCAAAGACTCGTATTTGATAATGTAATCAACTGGGATATCCAGCCAATCAGTTTGGCAGTTTGACGCTTGCCATTTAATCCAAGGTAACATTTTAAAATGTTTAATATTTTCCAACCAATCTTCAAACTCTGGAAACTGTTGATATCTGTTAATCCTATACAGCTCTGCTCTTATTTGTTCAGATGTAGACACTGTTGGTATTGGACTTGACCAGTGCTTTAAAAAGAAGTACATACTCACTGCTCGATCCCATGGATTCCTAACTACTGCAAAACTAAAGTTTTTGGATTGAATTTCACTATGTCTCGGATGATTGTACCACTCAGTACATTTGGATTTGTTTTTATTTTCTCTAAGCCATGAGCCAATACTGGTACCAGCATTTTTTGGAATTTGTACAAACGTTATGTTATGGTCATTACATAGCGATACTGCTGACATTGTTATACCCTAAAACTTTCCCCACATCCACATCGGTCACGTTCGTTAGGATTTTGAAAATCAAATCCTTCGTTGAGTCCATTGCGGACCCAATCTATAGTCATGCCATTCATATAAGCTAGGCTTTTGGCATCAATTAATACAGCGAATTCGTTGTGTGCGAAGTTAGTAACACCTGCTTCAATTTCATAGTTATCTACATACTCGATGGTGTATGCTAACCCACTACATCCTGTAGTTTTTACACCCAGTCTAATGCCAACGCCCTTACCGCGACGATTAAGCAGTCGCTGTATTTGTTTCTTGGCTGTGTCGGTTACGGTAATCATCTACGGCCGCTTTGATAGCATCTTCTGCAAGTATTGAACAATGTATTTTAACCGGTGGAAGGGCAAGTTCTTCAGCAATTGTGCTATTAGAAATCGTTCGTGCTTCGTCAAGCGTTTTTCCCTTGACCCACTCTGTGACGAGACTTGAACTGGCAATTGCTGATCCACACCCGTATGTTTTAAATCTTGCATCTACGATAATTCCTTCTTCTACTTTAATTTGCAGTTTCATAACATCACCGCAAGCAGGAGCACCGACCATGCCAGTCCCAACATCAGGATCATCTTTTTGAAAGGATCCCACATTGCGGGGATTTTCATAATGATCAATAACTTTGTCTGAATATGCCATTTAGTTTCTACTGCCTTTCCAATATGTATTTGGTCCGCCATATTTGGCGCTTTTGATTTTTCGACCCTTTTGGCTTTTGCCGCTACCTTTGACACCTTGTTTACCAGTGCCATCAGTATGATCGCTATCGTGTGGGCGCATACCCATTCCAACACATTGTGAATATCTTACATTTGAAAGCCTACTGGCCCGTACATCACATTGTGACTGTGTAGGGGCCGCAAGTTTCTTTTCGGATAATAGTTCTATGATTCGCATCAAGTATTTATTTAAATAAAATCAAACCCATTAATACCGTTTGTGCTAGGAATCCCATGCAAATTGTTGCAATGTACAACACATTCTTTTCAATCAAACTCTTAAAGAATAATGTAGTTAGGGCGGCCCAAATGAATATCATAAGATCTACTGGGGGCAACTTGTCATTTTGGGCAAGCAACACAGAAATCAGTGTGGGCATGGCCGCAAAGTGTAGCAGTATAATACTGATCCATCCTAGCGTATGAGCACTGATATGCCCCAAATGTTCCTTCACAAATAATACTACAAAATCATAGGCCTGTGCGGCAAGAGTAACTGGTGACAGTTTCATTAGGATCTCCTTACTTGTAAAAAATGTGATGACCAATTTTAGCAACTTTTTCACGGCGCCACCCCGGATTGATATAGTCTGCATGATAGTACATTGCCTCCTTTAGGGCTGGTAAACGGAATTCTTCTAGTAATACCTTTTTAGCTACTTCCTCGCTTTCCCGATAATTTGCATTATTAGGAGGACGGGATCCTGTGTTTCTGTCACATGCCCAGCTAAATTGGCAAATAACCCGTTCGTAAACTACATTTTTTTGATAGATAGTTTTACAAACATCAGCGGGGAATTGCCCGCTTTCAACTCGATTCATTGTTACTTGTGCCACTGCAACCTTTCCTTCAAAAGGTTCACCACCTGCCTCATAGTAAATATTTTTGGAGAGACACCCTAATTGTTGTTCTCTCATTGCTGTTGTGATTTCTGTGTAGCCCGGTTTATGTTTGGCTAGCTGATCACCCACAGCCCATTGTAATAGAAATAAAGAACATGATAATGATAAAATCATTGTTAGTGCCTTGGCTATCTTCACGGCAGTGCGTGAAGGCTGGCATTCTAACTGTTCCTGATCTAGCGTTAACTCAGTCATATAAGACCTCCTTTTTCGTTAGTTGGTAAGAATAGTTATGCAACTATACTATAAGTATAGCAGAAAGTGGGTCGAAAGTCAATGATTTTTATGGTTTTCGCTCAATATCGGCTTCATCGCACAAAGAACCATATTGAATTTCAACAACTTTGAATGGATAGTCGTAGGGATTAGTCAGTTGATGCCACTCCCGTTTTGTAATCTTTTCTGTGGAATGCAGTTTTAATTTGGTTTGGCCAGGATCCCAATTTACTGCACCTTTACCTTCACTGACAATCCAAAATTCATTACGATGTTCATGCCGTTGTACACTTAGACTGCATCCAGGATTAACAGTAAGTTCTTTAACTTTCATTCCTGGAACTTCGTGCAGTACTCGATAGTAACCCCAAGGGCGTTCAGTTTTTGGAGCCTTCCATTCTTGTAAGATCCAACTGCTACTGTTAGCTTTGTGTTCACCGCCAACTCCAAATTTAAAGACAACGTCGGTAACTGTCATCTCAGGAATGTTTACTGCTGTTCTATCTCCACCATTGGCAAATATAATTTCATCATCAGGATGAACACGTTTGACCTGTTTCAATAGATCAATAGCCGATCCATCATCGTCATTAAACACCATAGTATGATCCACTGGCTTTAATGAATTAATAATACTGAAACGTTCATTGACAGGCATGAACGATCGGCCTTTTTTACGTTCCAGCCAAGTATCACTATTCACACCAACTACTAGCATATCGCCTAATTGTTTGGCGGCGTATAGGTAATCTATATGCCCCGAATGAACTGGATCAAATCCACCTGATACTACAACTATTTTCATTTTGACCACCATTCTTCATACGGGAATTCAATCCACACATCTTGTTCGGCCTTGTTAACTTCCATACCTGTGTAATCCATTTTGGCGTTACACTTACTGGCTAAGTTATCAACAATAACTGCAAATCTTACATTATTATTCCATACAGTTGGCCACTTGTCATCATCAGGAAAACATCCACTTGGCCAGTCTTCCATGATCCAATTAAGCGTTGCACCAGTATCATTGATGTCATCTACAATAAGAATGTTTTTGCCTTCAAACGCATCTTCAGCCATGCCTAAATTACTAACGGTATCTCCACCATCACGTAGACTAATATCTAAACTGTTCATTTTAACATCAAACCATTGACTAATCATTACTGCTGGTAGGAGTCCACCTCGAGTAAGGCCCACTATATAGTCCGGGCGCCAATTGCTATGTGTAATAGTTCTACATATGTTACTGACTAAATTTTTATATTCTGCAAAATCTATAATTCGTTTGTTCATTTTGTTCCTATCAACATAAATCGTTTAAACCGCCAATCGGGGTATATAAATTCTTTCTCACCACTGTATTCTAATTCGCTAACTGGATACATTGCCAAAAAATCGTGTAGGCAACTGCTGTGGACATGATGATCTTCGTGTGGCATATCATTTCCCTGTAATACAACTACTGTATCCTTGGGAATATTGTCCCACCAGTCCATGGTTTCAAAATGCTCAGTGCTGGTGTTTATAATAACATCAGCACGCCTTAACAACGGCCAGCTTTTATTACAATCCTCTGTGTAGGCTTTGACTTGCCAGTCCTGCCAAACCCAATATTCATTAATAGCATCTGCAATGGGTTGACAATCAGGATCTACGTCCAAACTTACAATCTTATCTATTTGAATGTTGCCCCTGGCCTTTAACAAAAATGCAGTAACACCATACCAACCTCCGTAGATAGCCAACAGATTAATTTGGCTATACAATCTTTCCATTTCCTCACATAGCCAAATTTTACTACCTATTTGGCCACTGCTAAAAGCATCTTTATTGAAACCTAGTGTTTCCATAATGTATAACTGTGCATCCTTCAATGTTGGGAGTTGTTCTCCAAGGATCCACAATAATTGATCCACTTTCTATCTTACAATAAAATCCTTGAACCTCTTGGAATCCTCTATACTCATAAGTAATCCTTCTATTGTGTGCCAATAACACAACACCCCATACTGATTCCATATCGTCACCAGTTAACGGATCTACATAAGTGGGAGGATAGCCCAACAGTTCACAGTAATGACCAATTAGCAAACTGTAACTGCCATCTAAATAATCCACATCTGGTTTGTATGCTTTGCCGTGTATAAAAATACTCATTTTATTTTTATCAGCCAAGTTAACCAATGTCTGGGCTACGTTTTTGGCCTGTATTTCTCTAGCGTTCATTATAGAGTCAAACAGATCATATCCCAAATCTAGATGTTCGGCCATATATCGAAGTGCTATATTATCTCTAGGATGACATGCACCGCCATCACCCATACCTGCCTTCATATACTGTGGTCCCATGATGCGCATTGTGCTCTTGGCCAGTGCGTTGGTCACCACATCAACATTTATGTTTCCTTGTTTAATAGCAACATCTTGTATCATGTTTACTAGACCAATCTTGGCACTGATAAATGTGTTGTAAAATACTTTGATACACTCACACTCATCCCATGTACCCACTTCATATCGTGGGTCATTTTCCATAATAGTTTTATAAAAATCAATAAGCTGTTCAGCGTCACCAGTTACACTGCCGTCTTCAGTGCCTATCATAATCATTTCTGGATTAACCATGTCCCATGCAACACTGCCCATGGCAATCAAATAAGGATTGTAAATGAAACGTGTGTTGTTGACTGATTGCATAAACTGATTACGAGTTGTTCCCGGAAGTACAGTGGATATAAGGACTAACAACTGGTCCTTATTCATGTGTTTGTTGGCTTCTGCTAAACAACTCTTTACAATGTCGTAATTAAAATCTTTTGGAGTTAGATGGGCTGTTGGCTCTCTACCATCATAAGCAGGATCATGTGGAGTGGGGACTGCAACAAAAACAATATCTTTACCAGCAACACACAATTGAATAGATCTAACCATTTTAACATGATCACTATTTCTGTGTTCGACATCGTAGCCTGTGACACTGTGTCCCTTTTGTGCTATTGCTTCGGCGCATGGCATTCCCAATTTGCCTACCCCTATAAATCCAATATTCATTGTTGTTCCTTTGTTATTAATGCTTTTCCGAAATTACGTTTTCTTCCAAAATAGATGTTTTCTAAAAATCTATCTAGACTAATGTCTTTACTTTCGTGAAATTGATAGTTGTATTGTACACTATTAACCAATGCTGTGTCATCCAGTAAGTAGCCCAAAAAGTCGTAGTCGTAGGTTACATTATATGGAAACTGTGCAATATCGTCATAATTGATTACATATCGTTTTTGAAATTCTAGTAATTGCTTTAAACATTCGGCATCTAAATCAAATGTACTAGTTACAAACTCGTCAATTAATCCAAATACGTGATCGTACTGTCGATCCATGTGCATATGTAATGTTGAACGGTGTATGATGTTCCATCCGTGTATCTCAATGTTAGATATGTTTGGGTGATTAATCTCACCGTCAGTCATCCAATTGCGATAATACTGTCTAACCTTGTCCCGCTCAGATATAAACCAAGGGTCATTAATTAAATGATTCCATAGTTTGTCATAGAATACTGAATAGTCGATTCCCTGTTTGGCAAAGAATCTACTGATGTATGTAGTAAGTCCGTTAATATGAAATGTCTGCATGAACCAACTGAATATTTGGCTGTCTAACATTTCTTCCATGTTCATATCTTTGGTACTGGTAACTACACTTACACATTCTTTTAATTCGTTGTAGTTGTAACTGCCGCTCATGTAATCATAAACAGGCACGCTGGTTAATTTAAACAGTCTTTCTTGCAAGAGATTCATCTCTGCGTTTTCTAACATCTGTGCCTGTAGGATATTAATGCCAGTATGATTACCTGCACGGAATATCTTGTAGAACCCTTCACGCCAGCTTGTTACAGTTTCCCCCGGCAGGCCTAGTATAATCTCTGTGTATACAGGTACATTGTTCTTATCACACAGAGCAAATATGTTTTCAATCTTGTGCTGTGATAAGTTCTTACGTTTGATATTCTCTAGCACATCCAAGTCCATACTCTGCACACTAACAGTTAGACCTTGATTAAACTTAGGATTCTTAATCAATTTGAATACAATGTCAAATACTTCAGGCTTTTGATCTTTGGCCCAACTCATGCTAAAGCTATTAGGACATCCGTATTTTTCCTGTACTTCAATCAGCTTGTCAGCAATGGCATTATCACGCTCAACGAACATACCAAAGTTAGCATCTGTAATTGTAACAAATCCACAGTTATTTTTACCAATCCACTCTAGTTCATCAAATACTTTTTGTAGATTAAACTTCTTAACTTTGTTATATGTTAGACTACCCCAGTCACAAAACGTACAGGCATAAGGACAACCTCGATTAGTTTCTACTGTGGCATTCCATTCCACATCATTAACTTCACTCATGATCTTATCAAACACACCAGTTAGATAAGGACTAGGCAAATCTTCTAAGTTATTGATACGATCACCGTTGCCAGTGTCTACAGGAATGTTATCTCTATTAACTAACAATCCCTTGATATCAAACCAAGATGTGTTGTTTGATATTGCATCAAGTAACTGTCGTAGAATTATCTCACCTTCTGATTTAATAACTACATCAATGAAGGGCAATTTTTTAAAGATATCTTTTTTGGTGATGGGCATTTCAGGTCCACCAAAGAATATGATACAGCCGGGGTTAGCTTCTTTGACTTTACGTGCTAACGCATAATTGTAATTCTTGTTCCATACATATGTGCTGAACCCCACAATGTCACACTGTGCCAATTTAGCCACAGTGTCTTCAATATTATCCCTACGCCAAATTAAATCTTCTAATTGGTATTGTGTGCTTACTGATTCAAACTGATTAACATATGCCCACAAGACTCCTACACTATAAGGCAGGTAATGAGCATTAAACTCCTTGGGACCTTGTTGAAAGTTTGGCTGTACTAGGCTAATCAGTTTACGAGACATAGTATAAGAATTTTTTTAAGTCGCTGTTAAAATAACAATGTTCTGATGTATAATTTATCATTCGATTGTAGTTATGGGCCAGTACAGGTTCCATCTCTTTAATTATAAGATCCCATTGTTCAAAAGTCAACTCACTAAGCCTCTTAACTTCTTTTAGAATCTTGTCTAGTCTTTTGAAATCGTTTGTTTCTTTATCGTAACTCTCATCAAACCATGGCTCAAATGTTAGGAACCCCATGCTCTTTAAATGTGCCAATGCTCCGGGCAAGTTGTATATAATGAACGGATGCTTATACATTATAGGCTTGACTTCTTTCTCTGTAAAGCCTACACTTTGCTCTTGCGACTGCATACCGTTTGTACTGGACACTAAACTAAAGTAGGTCTTTTGGTAAAAGTCAGCAGGCAAGCTGTTCATTGAGAACTGATTTTGAAACAGATCAATGTCATCAATCTGCAATGGCAAGTTAGGCTTAATCTTGGCATAGCCGCTAGCAATTTCTCTACCCAAGCCGTAGTCTACACTATAGATGTTATCAATCTTGTCCTGGGCATGTTCTTTTTGAAAGTCCATTACTCCCAAACTAACATAGCCGTGGTTAAGTAGATCACGTTCAGCCATTAAGCTAACCATTAACAATCTATGATCGTGCCATAGTCTATTGAGACTTAAGAACTTACGCTCCTTTGGTACCGTGTTATCATAGTCAAACTCTTTAATGCCGTTCCCTAGATACCTAAAACGTTTGTACACATGATGCGTATACATGACCTGTATACGCTTCTCAGGAGGAATATTATAATCCTCTACAAATTTACTGTATACATCTTCAATGTCTGCGGCAGCTACCATATAGATAATCTTGTTGTGTGGTACAGACGGATGTAGTTCTAGTTTTTGATACAGTGTATGGAAGAATATGTTAGTAAAACTTTCACATTGATGATTTAATACTAGATACGCATTGCCATGATTAAGCTCGCGTAATATCTTTTTATCAAATGATTCAAACAAGTCACCGGGGTGTTTGCGCCACTCCATATAAGATATGTCTAAACTAATGATCCATTTCTTATCTAAGTTAATCTTATTCAAATCTACAATTTTAATACCAAGGTCAATCTCTTGGAAATGTTCAATCATAAACTCTGCCCAATAGGGATCACCGTCCCTATTAACAGTAGTCAAGTTAAACAAGTTTTTATCAAACGTGGTAGAGTTGTTGTTTAATATGTAGAGATTCTTACGGAACGCATCTAAGTCACTCATTTCAAACCACTGTTGTACCAGTATAGACTCAACAGTTATTTCATTCATACTGACTACTCTCCCCTAGTCTAGGCTGAATCTTCTTATCAAAGTCAGGTGTATCATAAATGCTATAATTTGTATGCATAACTCTCGCGGTATATTTGTCAACAAAACTTAAAGTAGACTGACTGAGTTGCATGTCAGTAAACGTCAATTTCAAATACTCCAAATGTTCGGCAGGAGTCGGATGATTGTCTACATACAGTTCAGTGGACCAATGACATTTATATTTGGGACGTTTCTTTCGACTATTCCAGTCACCCCTAAATACAGTATCTAATACACTAGGATGGACTTTGTTTATTGTTCCTTCATAGAACTTCAATAGATAGTCTACTTCAGTCATATTATAACTGTCACTGCGCTTGCTGTCAAATGGTACCATGCTCATAAGTTCATAGTCGCAGCCAATTGAGTCTAAAGATAGCCTACAACCTTGTACCAAATTCAAATCTCGCATTAAGTAGCCATGATCACACAGGTACTTGTCCAAAAACGTTTGATCGTATTCATTTTGATGATATAAATTACCAGTGGTTATCCATCCTCGACTTCTAGTAAATCTATCTTCCCTAGTGACGTTAGAAAACATTATCATTACCAAATCGTCTTTATCAATCTTATGATGTATGATTGCTTCCATTAGTGCTTGGTATATGTAAAAATTGCCGGCGCCATTTTTGGCATAGATATAGGAGTCAGGAATTTCTTTTGAAATAATGTTGGCCCAAGTTGGCCAGTAGTAGTCTGTAAAACTACAACCAAAGGCAAAGAATCGTTTATACTTTTTGAAATTCATTATGTACGTATTTATTGCAATAAATACTCTGTGAAATATATTCCCGCAACTGTCACTGATAACCTTTACTATACGTCTAGTGGTAGTCAAACTACACTAAATGTTCGCTTTGCCAATCTAGGCTTAGAGTTTGGCAATACACACGATGATATATCATATTTTAGTTTTTTACTAGGGTACGGTGCTCCCACATGGACCAACATTGATTTGTTCCAATACCTAACTCAAAAGTATATTGACAGGTTAAAAGAACCTAAAACTATATTGATGTTTGATTGTACCTTTGAAGGTTATAGTCATCTGCAAATGCCCATAGCACAGGCATTGGAATATAGTTGTATTAAAAATAACATCAATCCTAAAAAAGTATTCTTGTTTACGGGCAACTTAAAGGAAGTCGACGTCGCTATAAATGTAGTACCTTTGTTTATATTGGATGCTTGCCAGCATTGGAGAGACACTAAAATTAAAACTTTAGTTGAATCTAAAAAACTATGTGAGCAGAACTATCAAAAGTTTATATTAAGTTTGTCTAGAAGAAATAGGCCGCATAGGGTTATGGCGCACTTGATGCTGTACAACAGCGAACTGTGTCAACATACTATTATCAGTCAGGATCGTGTTAGTACAACAGATCCATTCCACGGTTATGTGTATGATAAAATGGAATTAACTCCTGCTGACTACGTTACATTTGGACAACGGTTGCCGCTTATAGCGGATGAAGATAAGTTTGACATCAATGAGCCGTTTTATGCATTACCAGAACTACACAGTAAGACACTGTTCAGTATAGCAAATGAAACATTGGCAGACAATGTACAAGATACTAGTTTGTTCTTCAGTGAGAAGTTCCTAAAGCCTGTGCTGAACTTTCAACCATTTGTTATGTATGGACAGCCTGGAGTGAATAAAAAACTTACCATGCTGGGTTACAAGACGTACGACTCTTACTTTGATTTGTCGTTTGATGATGAACAGGATGATGTTCTAAGATATAAGAAGTTGTTGTTCAGTATCAAAGATACAGTTGCCCAATTATCAACGTTGACTAGGGCACAACAAATTGAATGGCGTTACAAAGGATGGATGACGTTGGAGCACAATTTCCAACAGTTCCAACAGATGACCCACTCTAAGCAACAATACCTAAAGTTTGTGGAGTTACTTGGGGTTCTGGTCTAAAGTTTTTGGATAGATGTAGTGTGCTTGTAGTTCTGGATGTTCAGGACTAGCCCATTGTCCGGCCTTACATTGGTCAACAATATTTTTTGGACAGCCGGCTTCTAGTAACTCAGCATGTGAGCTTAGTTTATAACTTTTACTGTATGGTTGTTGAGCACAAGGCTGTGGATGATCAAACCACCATAGGTCTGGATTAGTGTGTGCTTCAGGATACCTAACACCTTGAGCAGGTGTGCGCTTATATACAGTCAATCCCTTATCAGGAGTAGTATATAGATTGCGCGGTCCAGGCGGTAACCCAAATCCATTTCCCCAGATTTCAATTTGATCCTTACCTTCCATTAAGATCTGCATACGTTGTAAATGATCCAAATACTGTCCGTCTGGACCAACTCCGTTTACACAATATTGAACATGACCAGTTATAGGATGATACACAACTCTGTCTGAGTCTGGTTGGTAATACCCAACGTGTTCACCAAACACTTCGCTGAGCCATAGCTTTTCATGTGGTACCCAATCTGCCAGTGTAAGCTCAATGTCAACACCTCTGTACTTTTTAATAAACCCGTCGTGTCCCCCATTGAGTGCAATATAGGTCAACTCATCATTAATTTTGCAGACTAGTTGTTGTTTTGGGATATCAAGTATCCAGTGTAAAAGTAAATGTGGTTTATCAGACATGAAAATATTTATTTTAGATTAATTTGTTAGACCAAGTCTTAGGTGTTAGATCATTTACAATTTCTAAAGGATAGGAATAATCAAAAGGGCGTACTCCTGATGCACGGATATAATCTGCTGTATGTTTGATAGCTGTTGCCAAATCCACAGTTGTTTTGTAACCTAACAACTCGCGAGCTTTGTCCGAACTACAATAAGCATATTTGACTTCTTGTGGACGATCTGGCATATACTCTACTTCACCCGTGTACCTACATTCCTCTGCTACCATATCGGCCAGTGTTTTAATTGTAACTACGCCTTCATCTGGACCAATGTTAATCAACTGATTTACAATGCTAGGATCCAGTGCCATTTTTTCTAAGCAACTGATGCAGTCATCTACATAACTGAAGCAACGTGTTTGACTACCATCTCCGTAGACTATTGCAGGTTTGCCTTGCAAATTACGATTGATCATAATGCTCATGACATTACGGAATGGATCATCATATTTTTGTCTAGGGCCAATAATGTTGTGCGGTACCGCAATGTTCCATTCCATGCCGTGTGTCTTGGCCAACAAACGTAAAGTTTTCTCAACAGCTTCTTTGGCAATGCCATATGGATCTACTGGACGTATTAACATGTCCTCAACAAATGGAGGAGCTTGCACACCATACCTAGCCATGCTACTACAAAATAAGAATCTTTTTACTCCGCATCCAATTGCCGCGCTGATTGTACTAATACTAGCTTCATATATGTTGCGTGTGATAAAACTAGGACTGAACATACTCAATCCTTCGTGTGCAGTGGCGGCACAATGTATAACAACATCACTGCCTTGCATTATTGTAGACATGGCTGTCCAATCACAACAATCAACATTGTGAAACTCTACTTGTGGGGTTACATGTTCCATGTATCCACCTATTAGATTATCGTTGCCCGCCACAGTATGCCCTAATGCAATCATTCTGTCTGCAATATGACTACCTAAAAAGCCAGCAACTCCTGTTACAAATATTCTCATAGTAGGTTGTGCTTAATCATTTGTTTGTATAAATCTGCTGCCACAATGCCCTGCCCTTTAATTGTCCAGTGAGCACATGGTGTAATGTATTCTAAGGGCATGGTAAATTTTGAGCAGTAGGCATGCATCTGATGGAATGTTTGGCATTGCGGATTGTTTTCTAATTTAGCAATCATATCCATGTAGGTAATATTGCCATCGTCTAATGTGACATAGTCATCCCAGTCAACAATGTCAATGTACTCAGGATTCCTATCCAAGTCTTTAGCCATTACGCTTTTGCTAATATGAGTATCAAATGCAGATGTGAATAAAAACTTGTATCCTCGGGCACGACAAAAATTCTGTGCATCGGCAACATTGAGCAAGTATTCGGTAGTAGTGACTCTAAACGAATGAAGCAACTCTGCGTACACTTTTTCAATTACTGATATAGGTCCACGATCACCCACAATAGGCCAAATTGTCTGCCACTTTTGATGATTGTTTTCACCGGAGGTATTGTAATCATTTTTTAGAAAGTCAAAACGATCAATACCAGTTGACATCAATATCACTACGACATTACCTAAATTTTCTGGTAGAGGATTAAGATATAGTTCTTTAACTGCGCCACGATTGCCAGCGCCGTTAATGCCTAAGTTCCAAATTTTGTAGTTTGGCAAGTGGTTGTCTCTAATTTGTGCCGCCCAGTTGTATTTGGCCTGTTCATGCATATACCTATCACCCGACAAATTAAACAAATGTGCTGGCCCCCACTTTTTACAGTTCTCCCAAGATTCTAAACTGTAGGCTCCTATACCCTGTGTGAAACTATCACCTAACGCTACGATAACGTTATCGCCTGGATTAATTTTATCGCAATGGCCTTTGTACATTCTATTCCTTAAAGTAATTAGAGTAATATTTAATTAGTTCTTCGTGCTCAATTGATTTTTTAGTTCCAATCTCTAATAAGAGCCGTTGATTGTGTTCTAGTATATCACGCATGGATTCATACCATGCGGCTTTGTCTGGTATGGCTTGTATTTTTTTAATAGTATCCATAATTGCAGAGAATCTATCAGAGTCCTCACACTCATCGTATGACTCGTCAATGAATCCATCAAAGGTTCTGTAACCAAGTTTACGCAGATACTTCAGTGTACCTTTAGTTCCTACAATAATAAATGGCTGCAGGCATGCTATTGGTTTAAATGTCTTCTCGCTAATGAATACACTATGTTCATACTCAAAGAACGTTGACTCTGTGACTAATGATACCCATGTATTCAAATACATATCTTTCATTATGCGAGTAATGAACATGGCATACCCGCCACTCACAGTGTCAGGAGTACCCGATACCCATCTAGGTGTTATACCATCTTGTGATACTAATTTCAAAGTATCATCTGGTAAATTGAAAGCAGTTAGAACATCTTCTTGTAATTTTGGCCATTTGCTGTAACTGTCCATGCTGACTTTGCCGTAGTCTAAAAGTCCTGAACTAAACAGATGCAAGAAATTAATTAATCTGTGTGGACGAAACTTTAAATTAGTACAATCATACAACATGATATCATTGTTGGATTTATATTCTAATACATCATCAAATGTTATATTAAAGTTGTGTGTCTTGTAAAAATCACAGATATGGATGGACAACGCAATAGAAGGGATAACTTTTATTTTCTTATGCAGTCTAAAAGCATCGTGATACCATCTGTTATATTGTATCGCACACGTTTGGTCACCAGTAGTATATATTACCGCGTTAGGCGGTATTCTATACTCATCACATTTTTTATGGAACCAGTCCCATAACCAAATTTTGTGATAACCTTCTAAACTTTGATCAATCATTAGTAGTGCTTTGTGATTACGTAGATCGTCAATGTATATGTGATTCAGTGCTTCAAATATGGATGGGGTGACTACCTCTATACCATCGTGGCTCATGCCAGTCCAATCTTGCGGGCTGTCTGAAACACCTACTGAAATAATGTAATGATCGGCCAATACATCCATATGCATGGGTGTATGTGCATACTGATCATTTGGGTTCAAATGAGCAAATCTAAAAATACTGTCTGCAACTTGAGAAAATTTAAATCTATCATTTTTGCCAGCCGAGCTAATATTATTATGATCCAAGCAGTTACCAATGCCGTTAGTTCCACTGTAGACATTCTGCATGAACGTTAAGTTGGGATTTACATTGAACTTTTCAAATTTAAAATTTATGTTAGACATTTAATTCTTTAAAATGATTATCTAACCATTCACGGTCATTAATCTTCAACAGGTCTTTGGGACTGTTGTTGACAAACTCTACAGCTTGCTGGGCCGCTTTTATCGCATACTCGCCGTATGGCTTATCTTTGCCTACAGTTTTCCAAACTTCCAAACGTGCAGTATTCTCTTTGGTCTTAGATGCATACAGTTTTACACATTCCCTAAATGCGGCACGCCATGTACTGACTGCATCTACATTAAACTGATTAGTATTGCTTATGGAGTCAATAACTTTAATTCTACGATTGACTGTTGTGGAAAAGTCCAATGTCTTCCAACTGCGAGCATTTAATACAACATTGCGTGGGAATAGTTTAACGCCACCATAGCCATATTCTAAATCGTTTATGGGATTACGACTGTGCCAAATGAATGTACAAAATCTATCAAACACGCTGGGCTGTGTGTCAAATACTGCGGCATCTTCAACATACGCATCACCATCCACTACAAAGAACATGTCGCCTTCAGCCAGCTCTGCCGCGGCCTTGTGTGCTTCAAATATACCTTTGACTCCGTCTACTCGGTTAGCTCTTGGCACTAACTCTACTAGACGTTGCCAGTTTTCTTCTGCATTAACTTCGTTGTAACTGATAAACACAACGTCTAACGGATCTAGTTTAGGTTTGACATAATCTACAACCATTTCCTTTTTAACGTCATCAGTCACACGAACTTTAAACGTCCAGATGTCATCTGTATCTTTAGGGGTAAAGGATCTGTCTAGTAACCAAACATGTTCATAGTTTAGGTATTCCCAGGTAATACCAAAGTCATCAATATCGTAGTCTAATCTAGGCAGTGCTGGATTATATGTGATGTGTAAGTCAGGAGTGAATGTGTCCAAGCAGATAGGGGTCAATGGTTTTCTATACAACGGGAAAAACTTTAGCACCCATTGTTCTTTAGCATCTTTGGTATAACGTTTGTCTAATTTGTAATAACACTCATGTGCTAGATTAAAATATGGAGGACATAGTTTGTCTATGTCCAAGTTAAAGTCTGGTAGCTCTGGGTTGATCTCATAATCGATGCAGGGAGTCAGTTCCCACATATGTTTTTGTCCAACTGGTTTAGTGTCCAACGGAGTACATTTAAATGCCCAAATTTTTTCTTGATTGGGAGTAAACCTAGTGTCAATGTACCATATCAGTTCACACTTGCTTTCATAAGGATCCGGAGTATAGACATCATAGGGATTCTCTTGGAAGTCCATGGTCTTATCTAAGTCTGGATTTTTACGCCAAAGCAGTTTAGGTCTGTTAAATTCAATTAACTGATAACCTTCAGCAGGAGTCCAAGTTTTGCGGAAATATTTGGCCAACCATTTGCCGTTATTGTGCCACACCACGCACTTGTCTGTCTTTGGAATATCTTCTATATAATATTGAAGCGCATGGTCATCATGCCAAGGATTGACTACTAGGAACTCTGATTCATCGGATAGTCGTTGCAATGCCAAGTCAAATTGGGTGCTGTCGCCCTCCCATTCAACTTCTTTGGCTACTTCTAAATCTACTCTATTAATCTTAGACATATGCTGTAATTATACTAGCATATGCTACTGAAGTCAAAGGATTGATTATAGTTGTTTACCAAATAGTATATTTCCCAAATACCATAATTTTAAAGCGTGTCCGCCTTTGTCGTGATAACCTTTGATTGTTGAAATAACCTTTTCTCTAGTCATCAATCCTTGATCATGTAGTTTTACTATTGCCCCACCATCACCAATTACTGATGTTGTACCAATGCCATTCACTTGATATGTGCCGTCACCGTCCACAAGCAAATTATACATTTTAGCATTTTCAACTTCGACTGTGTTAGCTGGCACAATCTGTTCTGACTTTCCTAGCCAGTTGTAGTTATTTTCAGTATATTCAGTATCATAACTAGATAACTTGCCATCAATAATTAAAGGATGTTCCCATGAACCAAATGCTTTAATATTTTCGGTTGGTGAATATAATTTACCTGTGTATGAGGAATCAACAATAAACGTAACTTTGCTAGTCTGACTCTTGTCATGATTAAACACGTAATCACCAACCACAACATCAGATATATTTTTCGTAGTTCCATCTGCCATACTGATTTCAGTATCTTCGTTGAAACAGAAGAATCCTGTACCAAATATTACTTCAATACCAATCGCAAAGAAACTTACACCTTCAGCAGTGGCGACAAGTCCAATACCAACGCTTGATAATAATGTAGCCGCAACACCCACAGCACTGACGGCCATGTAAGCATCGCTTAATGCTTTTAATGCAGGACTATTTACACCAAGTGCTTGTAATACTGTTATAGCCAATGCGGCTGCATCTACATATGCATACGGTAGAGAGCCGACACTTTCTCCAACCAACGCAATATTATTTTCGCCAGTGACTCCTCCATAGAAAGTTTCAGCTGAATTTACTCCAAGAATCTGTCCAGAGACTTGTAAGGTTTGATTAATTGTTTGTCCAGCTTGTATCGATCTTATCAATGCAATTGTTTCTAAAACAATAGTTGCGGCAAACATTAAGTTAGGGTCGGATGATTGCCCTTGTGCTAGAGCTTGCGGAGTTGGCAACGTAGTTGTAAGCACATTGCCAGCTGGATCAAATCCTTTGAAATATGGAGTATATTCATTAGTGCCTCCTGGCAATTGATTATACCTTGTATTAAATCCAGCACTGCTTTCATAGTTAGATTGATAATAAAACAAGAAGGCGGCGTTGATTAACGTTTGATCAGTTACCGCTTGCCCAGTAACATGGTCTACGGCATTTATACTAATTGCCAATCCGCCAACACCGTCATGATCAACAGTAAACATACTATTATTAGAAAAATAACTACCATATGGTTGACCAGATGCAAGTCCAGTACTAATAATATATGTAGAAGGATAATATGTTTTTGGAACCCCATCCATTGTTAGATATACTCTAGATATATCAGCCCATACAGGAAGGATAGTGTCCAGTGTTGACCAAACTGTTGACCCTTCACTGTATATTCTTGGCGTAGGATTCTGTGCGGGAAGATTTGAATCATATAGTCTAAATCCAATTCCGTATTTGGCTGCGGTCATTGATGGACAGTTCAATGTTATAGTATAATATCCAGACTGCAACGGCCCAAGAGATCCAGATATTGTATTACCATATGGGTTATTTCCAGCGTTAGCTGTTATCACTCCACTTGAGTAGGCTATTCCGTTATTATTTCCAGTTATTATGAACGTGGCAGGTGATGTGCAATCAAACTGATACCGGTATGAATAAGAATTTCTTACCATGAATGTATATGATTTGCTAAACGATGTGTTGTTGTCTGTTACAAATGCTTGTGGGTTCCAAACACCATAATCTGTTAAGAATGGTGTCATTTGATTAGTCGCTGTTCCGCTGTATCTAGTATAGTTTGCTGGGATTCCTAAATATTTAGATTGCAGTTGTCTAATAGACTTATGGAAACCATCTCCACTGTATGTGCTATACCCTGATCCATTTGCATCAACCACTAATTGATTTGAATAGCCGCCGCCCATACCAAACCCTATGGTTAGACATCGCTGGCCGTTAATAATATCATAGCTCATACCAATTACACCAGTGTTGGCATTTTGTGCGCTGAACCAGGAATTTATGTGTTGATCTTTTGAGTTGACGGTTAACCTAATGTTTGTAGAGGTTGTTACATATTCGTTATACGTATCTCTACCAGAGAAGTAAGCAACAGTACTGGTAGTTCTATTTGGTACTACATTTGTGTTTAACTTAACTGTTATTGGTGGTGCATCTGGTACATAGTATGTAGGCCCAAATGATGAAATATTAAATCCTCTGGCCCATGTTGCTACTCTGGGGGTAATACCGTAATCAGTATCTAGCACTCCACCATAACCTTTGAAAGTATAGGGAATATAATAATCAGTAGTAGCAGTGGCAATTAATGGAACTCCTGGTATTGCCTTAATACCAAAGTGTGTTTGCACTGCTGTTGGGATTATAACAGTTTGTGTTTGTAATCCTTGCGAATATGTAATACTTACTGCGTTAACATAAAATCCTCTTCCGCCATTCTCATTGTTGTTCTGCCAAGAAAATACCAAAGGACCTTTTGCACTACTCTGGCCAAATGCACCCAATGTTCCTCCCCAAGGATATGATATAACATTAAGGGTTAATGGTTCACCAGCATAATTGGTATCATGTATTGGTTGTACATTTATAATGTTTACTGGCAATACACCTTGGTTAGCTATGAAAATAGAAGATGTTGTTACATCGTTACCGTAAATTTGTAAAAGTGCTGGTGGACTAAACAGAGGGCCAAGTGAACTAGTTATCAATTGAACATAGGGCAATGTGGCTGCGACCCCACCAGTATCTGCATTGCTTGCCTTATATCTAATAGCATTAGAGGTTGATACTTTTGTAACTTGATCATTAGATACAATATCCACAATAAAGTTAATATTACTGCCGTTACCTTCAATAAAAACTTGTTGGCTTCCTCCAGCAATAGTTGATATTGTTCCTGTAATTACAGTAAAAATTGTTTTGCTGTAATTGGTTAGTGTGAATACACTATTATCAAAATCACTTTCAATATATCCACCCAAGTTAAAGAATGCTTGAGCACTGGCATCATCTGGCCAACTAAAACTATATCCACCTATGGTACTGGTGGTTGTTGCAGTGGACAACGACACAGAATATGTAGTCAGTTGTCCGGGAGCTACTGATGTGTAGTTACTAATCAAAGATGCAATTTTAGGCATGATTGATGCTGTAGTTGCGGCCTCAATTAATTTTCCTTTAATCAATGCTGTTCGATCATCAACAGCACCTGGGCCATGCTGATGAACATAGCATCTCTGTATATCATCATACAAATTAGTCCAGTCAATTGCTTGTATTAATTGTCCAGTAACCACAGGACTACTGTAAGGGATTGTATTATATTGATTATACAATACTTGGGCAATGCCTAATGGTGCCTGCTCCATTAAATTATAATTTCCAGATCCTATTGTTGTTGGACCTGATGCAACATTCAATACGTATGTCGTTGTGGAATATAAATTAGGAGTACCATTATCATGAACAGTAATTATTGGATTGTATAATCCAATAGAAGTTGGAGTACCAGCAAATGTAAATCCTAATTTTAAACTGTACACTGATATCGTGGCGTTGGTGTGTACTCCTTGCACAATAGAAACTACATCACTAATTGCATAATTTCGGCCTGCTTGATTAACTGTTACTGTTATTACATTGCCAGCAAGATTTGAAGTGATATCAACTGTTAATCCACTGCCGCTACCACTAATAGCACTAGTAGCCACGTTAGTTGCAGTAGTGTAACCAGTACCACTAGATAACGATGCAGGGTTTAGTGTTGATATTTGATTGTATAATAATGAAATACCTGGTGGCAAACCGGTTGCACTGAACACATAGGTTCCGTAGCCACCACTCGCAGTTATTCTAGGTGATTGATAATATTGTTTAACAATAGGAGCTGGGGGTGGTACAAACCTGCCAACAGGCAAACTAAAAACAATAGTGCTTGGGGATACTGTAACTGTAACGGTACTGACATTACCAACTCCGCTAATATTTGTACCGCGGAATGTAAATGTATCAGCACCACTGAACCCTTGATAAGGTTGATATGTAACCTGTGTGTTAGATACTATAGTAGTGCCATGTTGCGCATTGGTAACAGTTGATATTGTGGCTGGGGTACCAGTAAAATTCAACGGTACCACTGTAGCCGGACTATTTTCACTTACAGTAAATAATGTAGGATTTGCAACGGGTGCTGACGGAAATACCTGTAGCGTATAGTAATTGGTTGTACTAGTTGTTGGGTAGCTACTATCATTGGCTTTAATAAAGAAATTATAAGTGCCAACTGTGCTAGTGGTTGTTCCAGTTAATATTGCTGTCGCAACTGACGACGAAGATAAAACAAGTCCACTTGGAAAATTTCCACCTATAGAAAATCTATACGGACTAATACCACCACTGGCCGTAAATGTTTCTTTAAATTTATTACCAGCATTAGATTTTGGTGTATAGTCACTAGTTGTTGACAGCACAACAGTTTTTGGAGATACTGTAATGTATGCTGTTGAAATATTTGATGTTACACCATTACGTCCGACAACATTGAATGTGAAACTATCTTGTCCATTGAATATAGGATCAGGTTGATAGTAAATTGTATAACCATTACCACCAACGTTCAGTGTACCTGGGTGTAATCCGGATGCACTGGCCAGCGTGGTTATAATATTAGAAGTATTATAATAACCTGTTACACTAATAGGAACAGGCATCGACGAAGATCCTTCGTTGACCGTGTAATATGTGTCTGCTGTTACTGGCGTTGCATATGCAATTATTTTAGGAATAAGTTGTACAGCTTGCGATATAGGAGCATTTAGATATAGATTAGCTTTAGCGTCAAAGTTTACGTTGTATAGTGGAAATGCTGATCTTGAATAATCGTAGACAACATAGATAGTATCAGTATTGGCTAAATTATCTGGAACTACTATTGTTCCGCCTGATATACCAGAACTTATTTTAGTAAATGTAGTGGTATTATAAAAACTCTTTAACAATGAGCTATAAATGGATGCTGTAACTACAAAGCCATCCATTATATTAGTAGCTGATGATTGTACCAGTATTGATGTACCGGTAGTGGCCACATTTCGATCTACATTTAGAGTCAATGACGGGAATGTGTCTGTGTTAATTACATATGTTGGAATATATCTGGCTGTAGGTACATAACCAAATAGTAATTGTGTAGATGTTGATCCACGCATAACAATGGTCGACAGCGCGATATCTAAGTTGGCAAAAGCCGCGGTCCCAACACTGGTTAATGATGCAAAATTAATATTGCTAATAGCAACACCGTTTTCAAATACGTTATTACCAATTTGTGTGGTCCACGGGAACACTACAGATGTTAATTGGTTGGCACCAGCAAAGGCTGAGTTGCCAATTGTAGCTACAGTTCCGTAATCTTTGATGTACTTAATGTAACCAGGGTTGTTACCTAAAAATGCACTATTCCTAATATTTTGGCTGAGCGTAGTAGTTGTGCTTAAAACATAGATATTTGTTTGATTAACTGCGTCCCATGTTCTAGTTAAAGATCCGTATGTGGTACCTAAAATAGAATTTAAGGCAGCTACACTAACACTTGCGTATGCAGTACCTGTGGTAAATCCTATAGTTAATGTAGGATTGGCTAGTGTTATTGATCCGCTGACCGAGTTACCTTGAGTATCAGCCGCATATACCGCATAGGTATTTCCTGGTAAAAACAATCCAGCGAAACCACCTTGATTATTCCAATTTGCGTTGTAAGTTGTATATGGCTGAGCGTTAGTAATCAACTGCCCTAACGCAATGTTAGTACCAGTTGCATTGACTGTTATTTCTGTTAGAACCGTAGATGATATTGAGGCAACAATACCATAAATTGGATCTGCTGTGATGTTTAGGTTTAATGACATATGTAGTTTGATCTTCTCAGAACAATATTTACCTAAAAAATAATTTGCGATGGCGCCGGCTTGTAAATAACATTAAACACATATATAATAAACAAATGAACAAATTCAAACACAGTGGCGCCTTTGGCGATTTAATTTATAGTTTACCCGTTGTAAAACATTTTGGTGGGGGCGAGTTTTACCTACACCTAAATCAAATTGATTGGATAGGGCAATATTATTATGGTAGTGCTCCAAATCCATTCCATCAAGGTAGATTAACTGCTCAAGACTTTGAATACATGAAGTCTTTCATGGAAGCACAAGAATATATTACCAAATTCACAGTTATGACTCCGCAAACGGAGATCTCGCACAATTTGGATCGGTTTCGTCCACATTTTGTTAATCATCCTGGAAACTATGTGGACATTTATGCAGACGAATTTAGGATCGAAGACAGCACGCCATTGAGAAACACTCCATGGCTCACAGTGCCTACTCCCAAACCTATTGCAGGACGGCCTATTGTTATCAATCGTACAGAACGCTGGATACCACCACAGTTGGGTCCACAGTGGGCCACATGGACTGAAATGGAAATGTACAAGGAAGCTGTGTTTGTGGGATTGCCAAACGAATACAAAAAGTTTAAACAGGACACTGGATGGGACTTGCCTTACCAAGAAACAAAAACCATGTTAGAACTGGCAGAAGTTATTGCTGGTTGTGATAATTTTATTGGTAATCAAAGTCAAGCACTGGCCTTGGCCATTGGACTGGGTGTTGATGTTGCTTGTGAATATCGTGTTGATTTACCAATTGAGCGTAACGAATGTTACTTTCCCAATTTGGAAAGAATAGAATACTTTAATTAAATCGAGAAAATAATGGATTATGATATAGACGACAAATATGTCAAGAGGGAAATGTTAATTGCACAACGAGCCAGTATAATATTTGGAATTGTGTTTATAATCGGTTTTATACTGCACTACTGGGGTTAATTAATGGCTAAAACTAAAAGACTAGGTATTATACAATCAAGAGGTATTGGTGACATTATTATCACTTTGCCCATTGCTCGACACTATCATGACGAGGGGTGGGAAATTTATTGGCCCATTGCCGATGTGTTTATGGACAATGTGGTCAATCATGTACCTTGGGTCAAATGGATTCCAATCCCAGTAGATACAGGCAGTTTCTTTTACGACGAGCCAATGAAACGTCTTAAGAACTTCAAGTGTGATGAGTTCTTACCCCTGTACAATGCATTGACTGGACATCCAGAGTTTGCTGGTCGCCCAGAGTTTCAATACATGAAGTTTGATCAATTCAAATATTCAGTGGCAGGAGTTCCGTTCGTTAAGAAGTGGACCTTGGCTGACTGCATCACTAGAGATCCAGTAGCCGAACAAGCACTGATTGATCTAGTAGGCACTCCAGAACCTTATGCTGTTGTGCATTTGGCAGGCAGTGACTTTCAAGCAGAGCTCAATTACGATATGATCCCAGAAGATTGGCAAGTTATTGAAATCAAAGAAAACATGACTCCCAGTGTGTTCAATTGGATTCCTATCCTAGAACGTGCAGAGTCCATCATCTGTGTAGACAGTGTGATATCTAACATGGTTGATCAAATGGCCATTGGTACCGATAGATATTTTATCCCGCGTAGCCATATTCAGTTGACCCCAGTGTTGGGACAGGACTGGACCATTATGGAGGCCAGTGATGAAGTTAAAAAACGTACAACAATTTTTGGTGCAACATGAAGATCTTAGTAGCACGGCATAGTGATTGGCATAATGTATTTCCACAGGAGTATCTGTGTGATCAAGTGTTCCACGGATTGCACAGTCTAGGTCATGAAGTAACTGACGATGGTAGAGCTTGGTATCTATATCGTTCGGAATTCAAACCATGGGGTGGCAGATATAAATTGGATGAGGGACACTATCATGGTAGTCCTCTTTATGGTGGCGGGTTCAGTTATGCCGCAACACTAGATGAAGACTTGTCTATTCAAAGAGACAGGCTTTTAATTGTTGAACGCATCCGTTCGCACTACTACGATAAGATTGTCATTGGACGTCCAGACTACATACCCAGTTACATGGATGATATCTATCAGCACTATGACCGTAAGGATATTTTAGCACTGGATGGTAGAGATGAGTATGCCATCGATCATAACTTAGCTGGCCGTACAACTTATTTCAAACGTGAACTAGATAGTGACCCATCAGAGTTTATGCGCACCATCAGCTTTGCCATTGCAGAAAGTAAGATGTGTCATCCACGTGCAGAAAAAACCAAAGTGTTGGGCACAGTAATTCCTTTCCGTCCCGAGACCTATGTGTTTAAAATAGAATCTGAATACTATGATGACTATGCACATAGTTTATTTGCCGTAACACGCAAAAAGTCTGGGTGGGATTGTATGCGACACTATGAGATACTAGCCAATCGGTGTGTACCTTATTTTGTGGATATTGAACTTTGTCCCAAGAATATCATGCTGACTATGAACAAGGATCTCCTGTTACATATCAAACGTGAAGTAGATGCCAATAGCCTCGAGTACTATATGCCAGGGGCTCTAGGTTGGAATGAGTATTGTGCGTGGGAAGAACAACTGAACAAGGAGTTCAGACAGCACTGCTCTACTACTCAGCTGGCACAGCATCTGCTGGCGGAATAATATTCAAATAAATGCGACTGAGGTCATCTCTATGACTGCCGGTCATGCGTGACTTATAGACGTTAACACCTTTTAAATTAAAATGGTGATAGCTACTGGCTCCATCATACCATGTTTCTGTACTAATACCTTGTAGTTGCTGTTCGGCACCATAGTGGTAAACATTGTTCACACAGAAGTCTTCGTTAAAATTACGACTGTAATAATAGTATCCTACTATGCGATCCTGTGCTGTGTCTACACTGATCAACATCTGTAGATGTTCGTGTGCAGGATCATAACATACTATGTCAGTCTTCATGGGACATAGAGCTTCCAACTGCGGACATCTGCCCGTGACCAATACGTCAATTACACCTGTGTCAATGCTGTCTAAATCTATCAGCGTGTTGGGTGATGCTGTCAACACCATTCTCAACTGATCACTTATAGTGTATACCCCGTAGTTGTTTAGAAACTGTGTTAGGTAGTCTGGGGTAACCATGACTCTAATCTTATTACCCTCAGCAGTCTTGATCAACTGTACACGTGGGGGTATGGTATACCCTGTCAGTAGTGAAGGGTCACATCGGTTGAGTGCAGGAGCAAATGGTGCAAGACTTAGGATCAGCTGTTGGTAATTTGTTAACATCAGGTATTTATCCAGTTAAATACCACATAACTTTATTGAGCGATATTAATGGCAGATTGTATTATATTCAGTGGTGGGGGCAGTACCATACAGAGACGAGTGTTCAACAGAACCCTAGGGGCTTATAGGATTGCCAGCAGTCTAATAGACGAGGGCTATTCATGTCAGGTCATCGACCACATCAACTACTTTACAGTAGATGAAATGATTGAAGCACTGAAACTGTACCTAACTCCCAATACTCTATGGGTAGGGTACAGCAGTACATTTGTGTTCCCCCAAGACCCTGACAAGATGGATTTGAGCAATGCACGTACTAGGGACTATGGACTGCAAACCATGTACCATCACCCCTATGATGACATGGTACGCCTATACGATTATGTTAGGGCCAACAGCCAAGCCAAGATAGTATTTGGGGGCGCACGTAGCCCATTCTTTACCATAGACCCTCAAGTGGACTATTACGTGTTTGGTAATGCTGAAGTGGCCATAGTGGATCTAACCAACTATCTAGCAGGGCGTACGGATCACATCCAACACCTACAGGAAATAGAGCTGGAGGATCACTTCAGCAGTACGTCAAGAGGTCGGGGGTTGGCCATTGATTCAACTGACTACCCCGAACCCCGTATAGACAATATCAGCACACACTGGTGGCGTCCTGAGTTCAATGTGCTGCCTGGGGAAAGCCTACCCATGGAAATGGCTCGGGGCTGTATATTCAAATGCAAGTTCTGTAGTTTTCATCTCTTGGGCAAGAAAAAGGGCACTTATCTCAGAGACAACGTTCAAGTGCGTGATGAGATGATGAAGATCTATGAAGAGACGGGCACCGTGAACTATTGGATCACAGATGATACATTCAACGATGACAATGACAAGATTGAGGATCTACACGGGCTCTTTACCAGCTTGCCCTTCAAGATCCAGTTCAGCTGTTACCTACGCATTGACCTCATAAACAAGTACCCACACCAAGCTGAACTACTGAAGGAAATGGGCCTAGTGGGCACGTTCTTTGGTATCGAAACACTTAATCAAAAGTCAGGCACTGCCATAGGCAAGGGTTTGGCACCTAACCGAGTTAAAGACAGACTCTATTGGCTACGTGAGCAGTGGCGGGGGCATGTCAACATGGAATCGGGCATGATCCTAGGCCTACCCTATGACACTCCCGAATATTTTTACGATCTAATCAAATGGTCAACTGAACCTGACAACCCTCTACAGTGTATCAGCTTCTCACCCTTGGCCATGTACCATTACCATCGTCGCAAGCCCGAGTGGGACAAGTACTCCAGTGAGTTTAGTCTTAACCCCGAGATCTACGGCTATGAATTTGCCGAAGAGACTGCTACCCACTGGCGCTTACCCCCACAGAATCTAGACTATAGGGGTGTGGAACGCTTGGCCAGACAATACAACGGAATACGCAACTCCATGAACCTAGTGAGTGGATTCAACATGCCCACACTGCTCAACATGGGTGCTAGCCGAGAGGATCTATTGACCATGACCCAAATGGAGATATTTAAAAAGTATGACTTTGGGCCCCATGTGGATGGTATGATCCAGGCCTATAAACAATTGATATTCAAAAGGGACCAACGATGAGATTAAAGAGATGGATTAGAGACTGCCTAGTCATGGCACGTTTAAAGCTGAATTATTTTAAAAAGACACGCCCTTACCAGGGCCCCTTGTTTGATGCCATGCACCAAATCAACACACGCTGTACCCAGGAGATGATTGAGTCAACCATGGAGCGGGCCGGCGTATATCGCATGTGCCTATTTGCACGTCAACAAGACCCCCACGATGCTACTCTGCATGTGGAAGAGATACAGAAGAACATACCCCATAAGATTGTCATGGGCGCACCCAAGCGTTTTGATTCGAGAGAAGATCTACGTGATGACTTTGTTCGGGATCTAGTCAAGAGGATGAAGAAACCCCAGTATCAATTCATCGGTGAACTACAGTTGACCCATGCAGATAAATGGCCCCCAGAATGGGGCAATGAACGCACACTCAGGGGTGAGCGTTGGGTACAGGCCGATGCTCCCAACATGATGCGGTTGGCCCGTAAGATGGCCTGTACAGGCAAGCCCATATATGTACACTGGGAAGCCTATAATTGGGCGCGAGATTGGCCCCACTTTGACCGTCTGTTTGGTGAGAATCCTGATACTATATTTGTATGGCCCCATGGAGGCTATGCAAAGCCCCAATATATCAATGAAGTCATGCTACGTCATCGCAACGTCTACATCACCATCAGCAAGCGTGACATGTACTACTTTGATCACAAGTGGCGCACGTATAGAGGTGAAGATGTGGGCAGTTATGGCTTGGCCAACTTGGAGTGGCAGGATCAACTGGGCAGTTCAATGCTCAAGCTCAACGGTGACATCAAGGCTGAATGGTGGTATTTACTGCGTAGATTTCCCAACCGTGTCATGTTTGCTATAGATGCACACAAGATGGTGCGTTGGTCGTACTATGAAGATGCTGTGAAGAACTTTCGTATGATCCTGGGCGAGTTACCCGAAGACGCGGCTGAACGCATAGCCTTTCGCACAGCAGAAACCCTGTTCGGACCTGCCGTAATACCTAAAGACGCGTAAAGACGCGAAGCGCCTTTTTTCCAAGGGTATTTTTAAACTATTATCTACAATGATAATTGAGCAACACAGGCTCTAACAACTGATATATCCAAAGCCAACTTGCGGCTGACTATAGAGCAATCGTTGTATCGATCATAGTATTCACGTATATTGCGTAGCATCAAAGGATTTAAGTTCATATACATATATAACGCATTACTGACACTATCTGTTGACATGTATAAGTGCCAAACGATACTAATATCTCAGCTACTCACATCAACTCTGCACCACAGTAAATACAAGTATAACACTAACAACACATGAGCACAATGATTATGAGCAAAGACTTAATAACTCAAACTCACCAACGTATAGAGGCACACATGGATCAAGTTAATCCATACCCCAAGGCGACGAAAGAACACTGGCTATATGAAACAGGAGTACTTAGAGCTCAATTGGCACAGTGCATACTGCGTGACTCCGTCAATTGGCGAGCGTTCATACAGGCACTGGATCGTATACCCCCAAAAACCCCGCTGTAGTAAGAGTGGATTGGTGACGCCTTATATACTATATGCACTGTACAGCAAATATAGAAGATAGAAGATATAAGCACACTCCCCTGAAAACCCCGCTGTAGTGTGGGCCCGGTTGAGCAGGTGGTGACGGGTTGAAAGAAGGTTAGACCATTCTACGATAGCCTCCCGTGCGTCCACCCAATCTTTCTACTCTAGCTCTAGGTTTAGCCCAGTGATCCACACCTTAGGTCACCAGGGCCTGCACTTTTCAACACTTTTTTGCACCTTTTCACACCCAAAATCAGGCTCAATTCTACCCAAATCAAGAGCTTTTCTAACTCATTCTAGGGCTTTTCCAATTGACTTTGAGCCAGTTTGACAGTATAATAAGTACTCATGTTGATGTCGACTGTGAAAACCCCGCTGTAGTGTGGGGGCATCGCGCATGTATATACACTCGATAGTAGATATAGTAGATCTAGTAGGGCCGTTAGCTCATGTTGGTTAGAGCAGTGGACTCATAATCCATTGGTGCTTGGTTCGACTCCAAGACGGCCCACCAATACTACTATGCATCGACATTAACGACTACCAGTGGCAATCTCCATATGGTAACCTAGACGTTCTGGATATAGTGGACGAAGTTCATTGACTTCTCTCACCATCGAGGCATGGTCACGGCGACGATATGGATATACTCCCACTCGACGATATCCAGACTTAGTACGGCCATCTCGCTTATATATAGTCAAACTGTAGTGTGTCATCGCCACGCCTTTCGATCACCATGTTGTTCATTGTATTCATATCCCGCGAGATACTCGTTGACTTCTTGAGCAGTTTGAGCATCTACTCGTTCTCCACTATCGCCACCTACTCCGCCCGAGTGTGGATCTGCTCTGCGGCCATAGTATGAGTCTGATCTGCCGCGATCGTAGAGGCTACCATGCCGGTGTCGCATGAATTGCCATCCTCTAAGAGCACGGACCACTTGTTCTTGTTCCTGTTCGGACATGATGTGTAGGTACATATTGTGTGTTTTCCTCGTGTTAGTGTCGGTGTGTATTAATTAGACCACCTGCATAAAAGTATTAATAAAGCACTCGCCAACGTCACAGCTCACATAATTGTCT
>Ga0136642_1000148_pt1 | contig 42431 bp, 41 predicted proteins | sample LowCatLa1302831Y_FD_115313 | JGI IMG/M metagenome (GOLD analysis project Ga0136642, IMG submission 115313) | Freshwater microbial communities from Lower Cathedral Lake, Yosemite National Park, California, USA - 13028-31Y | ecosystem: Environmental > Aquatic > Freshwater > Lake ... | reverse complement strand
AAGAAATTATTACCGATATTCAATTACCTAATGGTGTTAAAACTGTAGAGATTAAAATACCTGCAGGTATTGCTACAGGGCAAACTTTAAGAGTTAGTGGCGCCGGGGATAGTTTTATTAGAGGAGCACCGCCTGGGGACTTGCTAATTCAAATTAATGTATTGCAACATCATCGATTCACCAGACAAGGCGATGACCTACACAGTGAAATACATCTAAGTGTATGGGAAGCAATAGTAGGAACTGAAAGAGACTTTATTTGTATTGACGGAACCCAATTAAGAGTTGCTATACCTCCAGCAATACAATTTGGTCAGGCTGTTAGACTAGTGGGAAGAGGCATGCCTATGTTAAATCAAAATCATTTTAAAGGCAACCAATTCCTTAAAGTAAACATAGAAATACCCCTAAATCTTACAGATCAACAAAAAGATCTTGTTCGCCAATTTATAAATTAAATATTAGTATGTTGAAACTTATAACTTTTCCAAATAATATATTGGCTGAACGTATGCCAGAATTTGATTTTGAGAATCCTGTTATGGATCCAAAAGAATTAGAAAAACAAATGATCGAGTTTATGTTTGCTAATAAGGCAATTGGATTGGCTGCTAATCAAGTGGGTATACAAACTCGTGTGTTTACTATGGGGCATAGTGATAGTCCGGATACAGCACAAGCATTTTTTAATCCAATTGTTGAAAAACACACCGACGATACATACGATATGGAGGAAGGATGTTTGAGTTTTCCAGGAGTTTATGTTAAAATCAAACGTCCTAAGGCAATTCAAGTAACTTATAAAACTTCTTCAGGAGAAACCAAAACTGAAATATTAGAAGATTATAATGCTAAATGTTTCTTACATGAGTTAGATCATTTAGAAGGCATTACATATAAAGATAGGACCAGTCCACTTAAATGGGCGATGGCAGTTAAGAAATCAAAATCAAAGAGGAAATTTAAATAAATGTTAGAACCAAATAGCGATCTCGAGGCAATGTTTGAACGTGCAGTTAGTCTTGCATCAAAGCAACAACACGAATATATTACCCTTGAACATTTTTTATACAGTATGGTTCTAGACCAGAAGTTTAACGAATTGTTAAAAAACTACGGTGCCGAAGTTGATCAACTTAAGAAAAATCTTGAAAAGTTCATTGAAACTGACCTAGTAGATATTAAAACTGCAAATCCAAATCAAAAGCCCAAGAAAACCAATACAGTTGAACGCATGTTAAATCGTGCTTTTACACAAGTGTTGTTTAGTGGACGTCAAACAATCGAGCCAATTGATTGTTTTATTAGCCTGTTTAGTGAAAAGAAAAGTTTTGCTAACTTCTTTATGCGTAAGGCAAAAATTGACAAAGATAAGTTTATCGAATATGTAAACAACGAAATTGTACAAGAAGGTCAAGAAGTTGGCGATGCCAGCAATAACCAACTTGAGCGTATGATTGTTCAATATTGTTCTAACTTAAACAACAAGGTTAATCAGAAAAAGATTGATCCAGTTATTGGACGTGAAAAAGAAATTGAAGACATGCAACTGATTCTTGCTCGTCGACAAAAGTCTAATGTAATGTTGATTGGCGATCCTGGTGTAGGTAAAACTGCTATTGCAGAAGGATTGGCTAAAAAGATTGTCGAAGGTAATGTTCCAAAGTTTATTCAAGAGCATACTGTTTATAGCCTAGACATTAGTGCTATGCTTGCTGGTAGCAAATATCGTGGCGACTTTGAAGAACGCCTAAAGATGGTACTGGCGGCACTTGAGAAAAAAGGTAAGTGTATCCTGTTTATTGACGAAGCACACATGATGAGCGGTGCTGGTGCTGTTAACGGTGGTAGCAACGATATGGCAAATATGTTGAAACCAGCACTGGGCAAAGGTGTACTAAAGGTTATTGCTTCAACTACTTGGGAAGAATTCCGTAAACACTTTGAAAAAGATCGCGCCCTAATGCGTCGATTCCAACGTGTTACAATTGATGAGCCAAGTGAAGTATTGGCTATTAAGATCATCAAAGGTCTTAAAAAGTATTACGAAAAACATCACGGTGTTAAGATTACTAATCAAGCAGTTATTGATTCAGTCAAGTATAGTATCAAATATATGACTGATAAGAAATTGCCCGATAAAGCAATTGACTTACTTGACTGTGCCTGTGCTCGTTTTAAGATTAAAGATGTAGAAGGTGGCATCGTCGATCACGATGAAATTGTATTTGAAGTTAGTAAAGCCGCAAACTTACCAGTAGAACGTATTGCCGCAAAAGAAAACAAGAATCTTAAAGACCTTGATAAGAATATGCGTGGTAAAGTATTTGGGCAAGAATCAGCAATTGAAATTTTACTAGACAAGATTTATATTGCTCAAGCAGGATTGAAATCAATCAATCGTCCTGTTGGTAACTTCTTGTTTGTTGGCCCAACAGGTGTAGGTAAAACTGAAACTGCTAAAGTTCTAGCCGCTAGTTTAGATGTACAACTTGTACGTTTTGACATGAGCGAATATCAAGAACAGCACTCGGTGGCCAAGTTCATTGGTGCTCCTCCGGGCTATGTTGGTTTTGAGGACAATGCAGGTCAATTGATTACTAAACTACAAGAGCATCCAAATGCCGTTATTTTGTTTGACGAGATTGAAAAAGCACATCCAAGTGTTGCTAATATCTTGTTAGGCTTGATGGATAATGGCTTTGTTACAGGGTCTAACGGTAAAGTAGCAGATGGACGTAATGCAATTATTATTATGACTTCAAACTTAGGTGCCGCGGACGCTGAAAAGAACGCAGTGGGTTTTGGAAGTTTAGAACGTGATGATGACGGCAAAGATGCTATCAACAACTTCTTTAAACCAGAATTCCGTAATCGTTTAGACGGCATTATTAAGTTTGGCAAGTTGGATCATAATACAATGGCCAAGATTGTTAAGAAGTTTATCGACGAATTGAACAGTTTACTTAAAGACAAACATGTTGCTGTTAAACTTACAGCAGATGCCGCAGAGTTATTAATCAAGAAAGGATTCAATCGTAAAATGGGTGCTAGACCGCTAGCACGTACAATTGACGAAATGATCAAGAAGCCATTAAGTAAGGAAATCCTATTTGGTAATCTTACCAATGGCGGAGTTGTAGAAGTAGGTTGTAGTAAAGATAAAATTGTGTTAAACTATGTAGAAGTGCTACCTGTAGTAGTGCCTATAAAAGAAAACATCGATGAAGTACCTGCCAACTGAAAAACTGTTCTATAACAAATACCCTTATAAGGTAGAATGTAATGTACCTCATGCCGGATGTTTGGGATATGACCGGCATGGGTTTACATACTCAATGTTAGGCAAATTTAAAAATGGCTCTAAAATTAAACCTGCAATGTATCCAGGTCAAAGTATTAAAGCCATAGGCAATACTCAATTTCGAAGATTTGCCTGGGAAATTGAAAGGTATGTTCTTCAACAAAGAGATCTCGGTATAAAAATTAGAACTGAGAATAGTACCTTTAGCCTTTTCTGTGCAGACGAAAAAATTGTTGACGATCTCGTTAAACGAATTCCAGATTTCATCGATGCTGTTTATAAACCTAAAGATAAAGAATCTTTAGATTTTTTATTAAGCAACAATAGAAAAATATTGGTTAACACATTGCCGTATGAAAAATATCAATACAGGATTACACTACGTGAAAATATGCCTAATCTTGATCGAGAAAAATTTTGGAAATGGATATATGGTAAAGAACAATATCGCATCAGCAAATCTACCATTAGATTTTTATCCGGATTAACTTGGTATGTACAAAATCCCTTCTTTTATTGTAAAACGCAAGGTGATACTTCAATGGCCGCATTATTCTTAGGTACAAACATCAAACATATCCAAGAATACATTGCAAGTGACACCGAAGAGGCGGCATAAATATAGGTTTAAGAACCTATATTATGTCAGCACTCAGTAAAACATACAAATTCATTGTTAGTACAGGAATAGCAACTACCGCTACAAGTGCGGCCGCAAGTTATCCAGTATATCCTATCGGAGTGCATGGTCCTAAAACTTTTGTTAGTTTTCAAGAAAAAGGTCCCGGATATTACGGTACCACTACAGGTCAACAGACATTTGCTCTTACAAACACTCCTAATTTTTTAGGAACTGTTCTTCTGCAAGGCACACTGAGTTTAGATCCAGCAGAAACAGACTGGTTTGATTTAGATGACGGACTATTCAGTTACAACGAAGCAAGTCCTGGATATAATGCAGGATCCGGCTTAGGACACAGCATGAACGGAAATGGTCTTAGAACTGATTCATTAATATCTACAGGATTGTTTTCGTATACCCGTGCTATTGTAACCTGTACGCAAGGCACCGTGCTATTCATCAACTTTAATTACTAATAAAATCCTGCTAAATACTCTATCTGGAGTATACAGGGGCACAAATATGCTATTAAACGAATTTTTTGGGTCTTATGACGCCGCTGGCGCTAAAAAAGAAGACGAAAAACATAAAAAGAAATACGAAGAAGCCGAACTTGCGGAAGCAATATACGAGTTCATTCTTCACAACGATAAACTCCATAAAGAGCAATTCATTCCTATTGCTCAACAAATCCATCGTAATCCTACTAAAGAACATGAAAACTCAATTTGGTTACCTTTAGTAACTAAAGGATGTATGGAATTCTATCATCATAATAAAATGATGGAAGATCCTATAAAGATGTTCCATAAAAAATTCCGCCACGATATGTGTGAATTATTTGCTAACGAGTGTAACAAAGAAATACTCAAAGGCGAATTCCAGTTAGGGGATTAATTTGTTCCTTAACGAAATATTCAAAAGAACAAACTCCTCAATAGCAGAAGGTGGTAATGCCACCATCGGTGGTGCAACAGCAGATGCTATAAATCTTCAGGTTCACAATCGAGGTTTCATGGTTCCCTTGTTAAACAAACTGCTATTAGGGATTAATAGTTCATTTAAAAAACTTCGTAAAAAAGAATTATGGAATGCCCAGGTATTACAAAATAGAGAATTTTTAAGTGGATCAAGTCTACACTTCTTTGATACCAATATTCCGGATGAAGAATTTACTCGAGTTAAACCTAGGGTAGGTGACATAGATACACAAGTTGATAAAACACTTATACCTGATTTACAGCAGTTCTTAACGGCAATGCAGGGCAAACAAATAAGTGGTGCTACATTAATAGGCTATGATAAAGGCAATGAACAGTTTTTAAGCCTTTGGGAATTTCAAGATCCTCCTATCAAAGTACAAATTGACTTGGAATTTGTAGATTACGAAAACAGTAAACCCACTGACTGGTCTAAATTCAGTCACTCTAGTGCTTGGGAAGATCTTCAACAGGGAATAAAAGGTGTATTCCATAAATGGATTATTCAAGCATTGGGAACACTTAGCAGTAAAGAATTCTATACTACTAAAGGCAAAGCACCTGTAAGAGATAACATGTTTAGTTTTGCCGTTAGTTCAAAGGAAGGTGGCGGGCTTCGTGCCAAATACCAACCGGTTGTAGATCCACAAACTGGTCAACCAATGATTAGAGACGGTTTGCCTGTTATGAAGGCATTACCTCCTAGTGGTTATAATAATGATGTAACAAGTATTTTAACTACCCTATTTGGAGATAGAATAACTCCACAACAGGTTAAACAACTGGTTCCTAAATTTTGGTCATTTACAGGTATCTTAGAAATTATGAATACTGTATTACGCCCAGAAGAAAAAGAAACAGTATTACAAGGGTTTTTAATTAAGTTGTATGGACCGGCGGCACAGGGTTTATATAAAAACGATCCAGAACGAGATGCTAGTGAGAAAGAAGCCGCAGTGAGTAAGATGCTTGCAGGATTAAAAATGACTCCGCCCTCTAACTTAACACAGATGGTTCAAACTTATTATTCCACTTACAAAAGAACAGCAGAGTCATTGAGGGAAGCAGACGAAACAGGAGAAGTAGTTCAAAGTAAACGCAAAGGTGTTGTTCATTTACAAAAAATGAAGGACATAGATTTTTTAGATTTATTAGACGAACTAAAAGGTAGCAACGGTAAACTGAATCTTGGTAATGTATCTATGAACGTCAAGGTGGACGGATTAGGTGGACGTTTTGGTAAAGACTCAGCAGGTAGACCATTTTACGAACCACAAAAATTAGGTCCTATATTTGAACCCGGTGCTAGTATGGCATGGGCAAACTCTCAAGGGATTACTGATCCCGGACAACTAGAACGTGCTCAAAATTATGACGGATTGTTTGATCAGGTCATTACAACTATTGCCGGTATTGATAAAAAATTAGGTCCTGACTTTTTAAAAGATGTTAAGGTACATGTAGAAGTATTATACGTACCTATGGCTGAAGAAATTGATGGCAAACTTAAATTTGTAAGTGTCAAGTACAATAAACTTCCAAACGGTGTCAAATTAGCATTGGTTCCATTCTTTGCTCAAGTTTCAAGCACAGGCGAGCAACATCCAGATAGTGATCAAATTGTTCAAGAACTAAAAAGTCTAAAACAAATAGGTTCAACTGTTTTTATAGATAACAGTTTAACTACTAACGGGGATATTGATGCTACAGGAATTATTGATCCTTTGGTAAATCTTGAAGCGTTACGAGATATGATATTGAGTAACAAACGTACAGCCAAACAAGAGGCCAACCAAGTTATTCAACCAATGAAAGAAAAGTTAGCAGATATTATTATATCACATCCTAACATAGTTGGTAGAGATATGTTAGGCAAAGATTACGAAGGTATTATTATAAACAGTCGTAACGGTCCTGTTAAAGTTACTACTGATCTATTCAAAGATGTTGTTGCTACCAAAACAGCCGCAAAGATGGCTGCTAAACAGGCCGCACAACAAAGACGATTGTCCGGCGGACAACAGGCAGGCGGTAAAACTGCTGTAGTGGCTATTGGTAGTTTTGCTGGACATAAAGGACATCAAGAATTATTTGCCTTAACTATTAACAAGGCTAAAGAAGTCGGTGGCGATCCTTACTTGTTTATCGGTAATGCTGTTGGTAAAGACGATCCCATACCTGTTTCTGAAAAAGTTAAAACATGGCACATGCTATATCCGCAATATGCAAACAATATTAGTGCCGTTACAGAACAGGGCGGAACATTAACATTAAAAATTAAACACGAATTAATACAACCCCGTCCTGGCCAACCACCTAAATATGATAATATTATTATTATGGTAGGTGAAGATCAAAAAGGAATGAGTATTGCTAATGCATTAATGAATGCTGTTAATAAGTTCCAAGGATACGAACATGTGGATGTTAAACTAGAACCAACTCCACGTGGTGCTGGTGTAAGTTTTACACAACTACGCAACAGTTTAAAGAACGATCAACCAAAACAACAATTAGCCGTATGGACTGATGCATTTAACGGCGGCAATTTTGGTGCTAAAAAATTATCAACAGATTGGATTAAACATCTAATGAATACTACTCGAAAAGGTATGGGAATTAAAAATACAGTAGAACCGGAGATACCAATGCAACCACAACCAGTAGCAGAAGCAATGCTGTCAAAGAGCACATTTACAGGATCTAAGAAAAACAAATTAGGGCCGGCAGGGCAATGGAAGAACACAGGACCAAGTAAGAATCGTCCAGCAAGAGCAGGAGACCTAGTTGGAGGTGCCGCTGAAAGTATTGAGTTAGACGAGTCGAACGAACTTAAAGGTACATTAAGAACTATAGCAACTGATATTGCAGAACCAATTACTTCTCTATACGAAACACTGAAATATATGGCAAAACGTTATTACGATAGCCACGGTGATCTAAAAGGGTTTGGTATGGTTGCAGGCGGAGTTGGTAGTCGTTGGTTCCAAACATTCTATTTTAATAGACTACAAAATGAATTGTATGACCTAAGTAAACAGAATACAAAGATCACAGTACCTTTACAACAATTTTTACGAGGTACAGAAATCAAAGGCAAAATTGAAAGTGCTAAAGGCTTTAGTGCTATCAGTAAAGAACTTCCAGATATACTTGCTGAAATAGGTGCTAAGTTAAATTATGCTCCTTTAGCCAACAATGCTCGTCGTTGGATGCACAATAGAGAAGAATACGAACAATACCTAAGTGATTTAGAATTAAGCGATTACGAAGATGACGATGATGTTGAAAAGGCTCCTAAGACTCCTAAAGATCCTGCAATAGGCCAACAACGTAGTCAAGCAGAAGACATAGTAAATGATGTGCTGAGAAAACTACCGAGCAAAATAGCAGGTGATATACGTAATGCTATTTCTCGAAGTCCGAACAAACTACAGGCGTTACAACAAGAACTCCAGAAGCGTGGTGTTAAAGTTCCTATGGAAAGCCTAGATGAAGCATGTTGGAAAGGCTACAAACAGATTGGTATGAAGAAGAAAGGTAAGCGTACAGTACCTAACTGTGTTCCTGCAAATGAAGATTTAGACGAACACAAGCGTGGAGTTAAGGCTATGACGTACACTAAAAAACCAAAAGGCATCGAACCTCCTAAGCCACGCAATCCTGTAGCCAAAAATGCTATGGCTGGAATTGGTGGTGGTGCCGCTGGCGCACACAAGAACAAGAAAAAAGAAGCCAAACATAAACATGTAGAAATAGGCGAGGCTTGGGAACGAGAAATGTCTCGTGCTATACGCCTTTTAGAAAATAAATAACATTATGGAAGACCTGCTCAACTCAAGTAAAATAGCCTTTGCCAGTGAATTCAGTTTTTATCTGAAAGCGCATAACTTTCACTGGAATGTTACAGGACCTGATTTCTTAGAATATCATCAACTGTTTGGCGGAATTTATGAAGAAGTTTACGGAAGTATTGACGAGTTTGCAGAAAAAATTCGCAGTTTAGGATCATTTGTTCCTGCTAGCCTAAGTAGATTTAGTATGCTAACTCAAGTGGCAGACGAAAATCAATTGCCTACTAAAGAAGGTATGGTTGCTGAACTACTGCAAGACAATGAAAAAATAATCAAGATTTTAAAGATGGTATATGATCGTGCTGAGGCCGCGGGAGAACATGGGTTTAGTAATTTCTTAGCAGAGCGCATGGATGCGCATCGCAAGCACGGTTGGATGTTAAAGGCAAGTATATCATGAAAATAGAACAATTATTTGAAGCATATCAAAACGACGAATCGAATCTTTGGTACATATATGACAATACCTCCGGTAAAGTTAAACAACGTATGGTTCATAATCTTGACGAACCAAAAGCACGTAGTATGGGATATAGAGATAGTATCGAAGATGCTCTTAAAGTAGCAGGAATTATTCGCAGTAAATTTGATCCTAAAAAATGGATACAAAAACAAGGAACTAAATGGGTTCCTGTATCTCCATTTGGCCAATCCGATAATGTATCAGAGGACCACGAAATTGCAATGGCTACAAGCGAACTAAAAAGTGTTTATATCAACGCCAAAAAACTATTTGATATTATTAAACAACGTAGTGAACAAGATGGGCTTGATGCTTGGCAACAAAGCAAGATAACTAAAGCCGCAGACTATTTAAATAGTGTGTTAACAGCAATAAGAGGCGAACCCCGTAGATAATATGCGAGCAAAAGAATTCATGGCTGAAACCAAAGGCAAAATGCACAAACATCATGCTAATGTTCAACAGGGTGTTATGCGTTCACGCGATGTTGGTGGCTATGATCGTGTATATCACATAAATAGACTAATGATGGCAACTGCCATGGCGGACGGCGAAAGCGAAAAACCTGTTGATATGGACGAGGCATCATGGGTGGAAAAATATAATACACATCATCCCTATACTGAAAAAGAACATAAAATGTTAAAAGCGGCTATGAACACTATTCCTTCAGACAGTAAAGAAGTCACTCCATGGTCAAAAAGTGTTGAGCCGGACGATACGCATACAGTAAGTCCGGTATCAGATTGGAATAAAAAGAAATGAGAGCATTTGAAATTATTACCGAAACTAAAAGAAAAAGCGCGGCTGTAAAACTACAAGGTGCTTGGGAACGCCAGCAGGCTAAGTCTACTGCTAGTCGTCAACGTGCTGATCAGGCTAAAGCAGAGTTTGAAAAAGATTGGAAGGCCAAACAAGAAAAAGAGAAGCAAGGTGTAGCGGAAGGCGAAGAAAAACGTTGTATGCAATGTGGCATGAAGAACTGTACCTGTGCTCCGGGCAAATGCAAATGCAAACCTGTAGCAGGTTGGGTACCAGGCAAGGGTTTTAAGAAAGCCATGGATGAAGCCGCGTTAAATGAAAAATGGACACAAAAGTATAAGAGTTCAATCAACTGTAGTCACCCTAAAGGGTTTAGTCAAAAGGCTCACTGTGCTGGCAAGAAGAAACACACGGAAAGTATGATGACAATGGAAATGACTTGTCCAGATTGCGGTATGTGCCAAACACACGGAAACTTGAATGAGATCAAGAAAGGTGCTAAGGATTCAAATGGCTTTACTAAGTGCTGGCCAGGGCATCATGCCGCAGGTACCAAGAAGGGCAAGAATGGTGGACAGGTTCGCAACTGTGTGCCTAACGAATCACAAGGTGTGGCGGAAGGTAAGATAAATCCTGCAGGACTAAACCATAAACAACAAATAGGCGATTATGTATACTATGCTAAGGCGTTAACTGGATCAGATGAGGGCGAGATAGAAATGACAGCATACGATGGTAAGAAATCAATAGCCGACACGGTGTTCATGCCTTATGGGTCAGGTGGTAGAATGGTTAGTGGACAGACTTATGTGCATCCGGCTTATCGTGGAAAAGGTGTTGCTGCCGGTATGTATGCTTATCTTAGAATGTTGGGATTTAAAATTGAGCCAAGTGGTCTTCGTACTGGTGCCGGTAAAGCAATGTGGGATAAATGGGAAAAAGCCGGGGATGCAAAACATCTTTCAAAAGGTGTGGCGGAAGGTGAGAAACACGGTCTTTACTACAATGTGAACAAACGCAAGGCCGCTGGCACCAGTAGACCAGCATCAAGTCCCAAAGCACCCACAGCACAGGCCTGGAAAGACGCGGCCAAAACAGCAAAAACAGAAGGCGCTGGCGCACAGCAGGCAGCCATTGCCATTGCCAAAAAAGAGTCAGGCAAGTACAGCAAAAAGACTGGCGAGCGTTTGGCCAAAGAAGATTGGAACAAAGTTAATCATCATGACAAGACCAACGGTCTGAGTCAAAAGGCAGTCAATGCTTATCGCCGGGAACATCCTGGTAGTAAATTAAAAACAGCAGTTACTACCAAACCCAGCAAACTAAAGCCAGGTAGCAAAGCGGCTAACCGTCGAAAATCATTCTGTGCTAGAATGGGCGGCAATAAAGGTCCAATGAAAAAGCCCAATGGTAAACCTACTCCCAAAGCCCTAGCCTTACGCCGTTGGAACTGTGAAAGCATTGAAGAGATGCAACAACTGATCATGTTAGGAGAACAGTATATTGCTAACTTAAAAGAAGATGGATCAGCAGGTGGGACTAGTTCTGGCTCTATTGCCAGTGTATCAATGCCCTTAGGCGGCAAGAAGAAAAAGAAAGGTGGCGGAGTTAATTTACTCGGCGGACCTGTATTCAAACGCTAAATTGTCCAAAGACTTGACTTCCGCAGTCAAGTAGCGTATAATTAATCAACTAGGAGAGTTAAATGAGCAAAGTTTTCGGCGCCCCTGAACAGGCCAAAATTAAACAAATCGTTTCAGAAGGCATGACAGTCATGCAGGAAATTCAAGACCTAACAGAAGGTCTCAACGAAACAATCAAAGCAGTAGCAGAAGAACTAGAAGTTAAGCCTAGTGTTATTAAAAAAGCAATTAAAGTTTCAATGAAAGACACTTGGGATCAAGTATTCCGTGAGTTCGATGATCTCGAAACTATTGTTGATATCAGCGGGCATTCACATCGCAGAGAGAATTAATGAATGAGATTCTAAGTGGAACATTCAACTGGATCCGAGAAGATTACACAAGCCATCGAGTACGTTTTTTACTTGAGGTCATTGCTTGGGCTATATCTGTTGGCTGTGCTATCACTATGGCCACAACCGTGCCTAATCCTCCTCTTCTCGTCTTGTACCCAATCTGGATTACAGGTTGTGCTATATACGCTTGGTGTGCTTATAGTCGGCGTTCCTTTGGTATGCTGGCTAATTACATCTTGCTGGTCAGTATCGATACCGTCGGATTAATTAGGATGATTGTTGGATCCTAATAAATATTATTTTAAACTACGGTTTGATCAGCCATAAATGATCATACTGGTATTTGTCAGCCGCAAATGACAAGGAGAAAAATATGAGTTATGTCGATGCGATCTGGGATCGCGAAAAGGACATCGTTCACGTCGTTGAACGAGATCCAAAAAAAGGAAGAATATACACGGACTATCCAGCCCGCTATATGTTTTATTATCCTGATGCTAGAGGTAAGTATCGTTCAATTTTTAACGAGACACTTAACCGAGTCACAGCAAAAAGTTACAAAGAATTTATCAAAGAACAAAAAACATTTTCTAGCAGTCGCCTGTATGAAAATGATATTAATCCAATCTTCCGTTGTCTAGAAGAAAACTATCTAGGCAAAGATGCACCAAAACTAAACGTAGCGTTTTGGGATATTGAGGTGGATTTTGATCCAGAGCGTGGATATGCAAGTCCGGACGATCCGTTCATGCCCATTACTGCAATTGCTGTTTACCTACAATGGATGGATACGATGGTATGTCTTGCGCTTCCGCCCAAAACACTAACTATGGAACAGGCGGAAGAACAGGTCAAAGATTTTCCCAACACGCACTTGTTTGATAACGAAGGCGATCTGTTGGAAACATTCCTACAACTTATTCAAGATGCAGATGTGCTAAGTGGATGGAACAGTGAAGGCTTTGATATGCCCTATACTGTTAACCGCATTATCAAAGTACTGAGCAAAGAAGACACACGGCGACTTTGTTTGTTTGATAAGTTTCCCAAGAAACGTGAATACGAAAAATACGGCAAGACTGCGGAAACATATGATCTCATCGGTCGTGTACACTTAGACAGCCTAGAACTGTATCGCAAATATACCTATGAAGAACGTCATACCTATCGACTAGATGCTATTGCAGAATACGAACTAGGCGAACATAAAACACAGTACGAAGGTACACTTGATCAATTGTATAACAATGACTTTAAGAAGTTTATTGAATACAACAGACAAGACTGTTTGCTACTTGATAAACTAGACAAGAAGTTAAAGTTTATTGACCTTGCCAATACTGTTGCTCACGAGAATACTGTACTGTTGGCTACCACTATGGGTGCAGTGGCTGTTACAGAACAGGCCATTATTAATGAAGCACATCATAGAGGCATGATTGTCCCTAGTCGTCCTAAACGTGACGAAGATATTAGCAATCAAGCCGCCGGTGCGTATGTTGCGTATCCTAAGAAAGGATTGCATGACTACATTGGATCAATGGACATTAACAGTCTTTATCCGTCTGTGATTCGTGCCTTAAACATGGGTCCAGAAACCATTGTTGGACAATTACGTCAAACATATACCAAAGCAGAAATTGAAGCCAAGATTGCCAAAGGTAATTCGTTTGCCGCGGCATGGGAGGGCAAGTTTGGTAGTAATGAATACGAACTTGTTATGTCTAAAGATAAAGCACAGGAAATTATTATTGACTGGGAGTCAGGTAGTTCCGATGTGTTGTCAGGCGCACAAATATATGAGTTGATATTTGAAAGTAATCAGCCGTGGATGCTAAGTGCTAACGGCACAATCTTTACACATGATGTGGAAGGTGTTATTCCCGGATTACTAAAGCGTTGGTATGCCGAACGTAAAGAGATGCAGGCCAAACTAAAAGATGCAATTAAAGCGGAAAATAAAATTGAAGAAGAATACTGGGACAAACGACAACTCGTTAAGAAAATTAACCTTAATAGTCTTTATGGTGCTATTCTTAACGTTGGGTGCCGTTTCTTTGATAATAGGATCGGACAATCGACCACCCTTACCGGGCGTGGAATTGCTCGTCATATGGCCTCAAAAATAAATGAAGTAATTACAGGCGAATACAATCATTTAGGCAAATCAATTATCTACGGTGACACTGACTCTGCTTACTTTAGTGCTTACAATACATTAAAACGAGAAATTGAAAAGAAAGAGATTCCCTGGACTAAAGATTCAGTAGTTCAATTATATGATACCATTGCCGAAGAAGTGAACTCAACCTTTCCGCAATATATGGCAGATGCTCATCACGCTCCAAAGAGCCGCGGTGAAGTTATTAAAGCCGGTCGAGAAATTGTTGCTATTAAAGGGTTGTTTATTACTAAGAAACGTTATGCTGTATTGTATTATGATAAGGAAGGCAAGCGACTAGATGTAGAAGGAAAGCCAGGCAAGATTAAGGCAATGGGCTTAGATCTTAAACGTAGTGATACTCCTGAATTTATGCAGAAGTTCTTAGAGGAAGTATTGACTAAAGTTCTAAATGGCAGTCAAGAAGCAGAAATTCTTGATATGATTACTGAGTTTAGAACTGAGTTTAAAGCAAGGCCAGGTTGGGAAAAAGGTAGCCCAAAACGTGCTAACAATATTACCGACTACGAGTCTAAAGAAAAGAAAGCAGGGAAGGCTAATATGCCCGGGCATGTACGTGCTAGTATTAACTGGAATACACTGAAGCGTATGAACGGTGACAAATATAGTCAACAGATCGTCGACGGAATGAAAGTTATTGTTTGTAAAATAAAAGATAATCCGTTAGGTTTTACATCAGTAGCATATCCGGTAGACGAGTTACGACTACCAAAATGGTTTCAAGATTTACCATTTAATCATAGTGAAATGGAATCAACAATTATCAATAATAAACTTGATAATCTTATCGGAGTTCTAGAGTGGGATTTAGAGTCCACTACACAGAACAATACATTCAGCAGTTTGTTCAGTTTTGAATAAAATTTATTTGACTTTGAACAAAATTCTAAATATACTTAACAAAAGGAAATTATATGCAAGACCTACTTAAAGATATCGTAAGCCATACACACAATTTAGGCTTTCTTAACATTGTTAAAATTACTGGAGATGAAACATCTACCAAAATTAATTCAATGGCAGACGACCGTACTGTTATTATGTACGGTGAAACCGCAGATCCCTATCCAGATATGATTGGAACATTTGGAATGCCACAACTTAACAAATTAAAATTTTTGTTAGACGGCAATGAATACAAAGAAGATGCCAAAATTGAAATTGTTCAAGAAGATCGCAACGGTGAAACTATTCCAACAGGCATTCACTTTGAAAACAAAGACGGCGATTTTAAAAACGATTATCGCTTTATGAATGTTGCGCAGATTAATGAAAAACTTAAGACTGTTAAATTTAATGGTGTTAAGTGGGATATAACCATTCAACCATCATTGCAGTCTATACAACGTTTTGCATTCCAAGCGGGTGCTAACAATGAACATATAACTTTTATTGCAAAAACAGATGGCGATAAATTAAAGTTTACATTTGGTGACATGAGCTCACATGCCGGTGAGTTTGTATTTGCTACTGGTGTAACAGGTAAACTGAGCAAAGCATGGGCCTGGCCAGTTGCTCCTATCTTAAGCATTTTAAAAATTGCCGATGTTGGAAATGCTTCGATGAGCATTAGTGATGGCGGTGCTTTGAAAATTAATATTGATAGCGGTTTAGTAAAGTACGAATACATTATTCCAGCAGGCGCCTGATGTTTAAGGGCATTACTGGAGGTCAATACATTAAAAATTAGCCAAAGAACATCTTGCTATCAATCTTGCATTGGATAATTTAAAGAAGGCACAACGACAATTAGATGCTACAATAATATTAAGTAAAGAACATGATAAAACCACCAGTTAACCTAACCCCATTACAGAAAGACTATGCTGTCTATTTGCCAGCCATTAGTAGTTTCTACAGTACGTATGTTGCCAAACAGCGTTTAGAAAAGTTTATTGCAGACGATCGTATCCCCGCAGGTTTTGATCGCGGTGTTGAGGGTATGAATTTTCTTAATCCAGAACAAGGATATTTTACCTACAAGTATGGTTTGTATTCAGCAGGTCACGCACAATTAGATCTACAAAAGAGTCTTACACAAGAGTCAATGATCCAACAACGTGATCGTAATAACACAATGATTTTAGGCGACTCCGGTGGATATCAGATTGGTAAAGGTGTTCTTAAATTTGATTGGTTAGACTTTGAAGGTGCAAGTGCTAACAAAACACGTCAACAGATTTTAGAGTGGTTAGAATTAACTGCTGACTGGTCTATGATGCTTGACGTTCCTACTTGGGCATGTGACCATATTCATAGTCCTAAAACAGGGTTAAAAACATTTGAAGATTGTTTAGAAAAAACACGGTTTAATAACAAGTATTTTTTAGATAATCGTTTAGGCCAAACTAAATGGCTTAATGTACTACAAGGTGGTGATTGGGATACTGCTGAAAAATGGTACAATGGTGTTAAAGAATTTAGCGATCCAAAAGGTCCTTATGCAGGTAAAGAAGCAGAAGGTTGGGCCTTTGGTGGTGCTAATATGTGTAAAATGGATATTACTCTTAAACGTCTAATGACGATGAGAGAAGAAGGTTTGCTAACGAGCAAAAACTGGATCCACTTCTTGGGTACAGCACAGTTAGATTGGTCATGCTATCTAACTTTAATTCAACGTCAAATTAGGAAACATATTAATGAAGAACTTACCATATCTTTTGACTGCGCCTCACCGTTCATTGCAACAGCGCACGGACTTGTCTATACCAACGCCCAACATAGTCCAAAAAGGTGGAGTGTTATTATGGACAAAGCCCCAGACAATAAAGCCCTTGCTGGAAGCAACATACCATTCCCGTTCGAAAGCGAAGTCGGACGCAGATTAACAATGGCAGACATTTGTCATTATGCTCCAGGTATGTTAAACAAGATCGGTAAAGAAGGTAAAACTAGTTGGGATAGTTTTGCGTATGCTCTAATGATGGGACATAATGTTGAATGTCATATTGTTGCCGTACAACGTGCTCAACAATTAATGGACATTGAAATTGCCAAGCACAAACTTAATTGGAGATTGTCAGGCATCGAAGGTAAGAAAGAAAAAGAGTATAGCGACTGGGTTCCACGTAGAATTTTATATTTTGCTAGTTTTATCGAAGATTTGTTTAATACCAAAACAAAAGCAGAAGCATTTCAAATGATTGAAGATGGTTTATCTTTCTTACGTAGTTTAGAAGGTGCTCGACTACAAGGCGGTCCTGCACAAAACGAATTTAATAATTTGTTTACTATTGAAGACGAACCTCTTTTGAAACGTGCTCCAGACGGAACACCACTGTTTGATCAACAAGATGACGATAATCTAAGAACCTTAGAGGAAGAGGTAAAAGCATGAAAAGAGAATACGAAGACGGTCAAATAGAAGAAAATGTGGTGTTCTTTGCAGGAGTAGAAGTGGAACATACTCCTGCATACGGAATGGAAACTCTATTTGTAGTAGGTGTGCAAAATGTACAAGAAGTGTTGTCTATGGCTAAAACTGAGAATGTCAAACACATTTATTTTGGTGCTAATCAAAGTTTCCGTACAGGCGGTGTTAATGATGCCGTTACTTGGAGACTTTGGGAAGATATGATCACTACCTGTTTGAATAAAGGTTACTGGTGTACCTTAGACTTTGATGTAAAAGAAACAGAAGGTCTTTTAGAATCTGGATTAACTGAAAACAGAAAATTTATTCCGCAAGTTTCGGTAAAATTGCCCTATTTACAACAACTAGGATATAATGCTACAATAAAGATAGACGACAAAGGATTTGCCGCTACTAACCCGGGCGTGTGGTGCCATAGGCTACATGACCTTTTATCAACCGACAAGTTCACAGATTGGGATCAGTATACAGGAGATGAGATAATATGAAAAAACCGAGAGTATGTAAAATTAAAAAAAATATAGAAAAAGGTGAGTCAATCCCTAATTTTACTAAGGATTGTTCAGCCGGTCAATATTTTGAGAGAGAGATGATAGACAAGGGTCATCATGTTGATCCTAACGGGTTGGTTGATCTACCCGAACTCCGCATTGATATAAAAAGTAGGAAACTAAGAAGTAACGCTAGTCATACTGTGGGATCAATGACTATCTCTAACATTATCAATGCTAAAAATTGGGAAGATACTAGATTTTATCATAAAGCACAAAATCAAAATCAAATTACATGGGATTCTGATTTTTTAGAAGTAACAGATGTAAAATTGATCGACATGGATATCGATATTATTCAACAAAATCTACGAGAAGGTTATACAGATGTCCGAGAACAATTAGAATCCAAAATAAAGTCAAAAGATAAATTACCTAAAGAAATTAAAAGCAAAAATAGATGGGTAGTATTAGATGGTTACGGTCATAGCAACTCTTATCGACTGCGTATTCCAAACACTGCTATGAAAAAAATAAAAAATATTGCCGCAACCAGAGACACATTTAAACAACACTTTAAAACATTATGATTATCAAACAAGACATCCGTCCAAATAAAATGATTTGGACTACTTTCCAAAAAGAAGGTATCCATTGCTATCCAGCGGCGGCTACTGATCCTAATCTAGCAACAGGCGATGAATACGATGTATCATTCCTAGGTACTCCGCATCGTCATATTTTTCATTTTAGAGTATGGATTAGCGTTGTACATAACGATCGCGATATTGAGTTCATTCAATTCAAACGCTGGTTGGAAAATCTTTACAAAGATAGTATACTTAAACTAGATTATAAAAGTTGCGAAATGATGTCAGACGAATTGTATGGCACTATTTCACAAAAGTATCCAGATCGTGAAATCTGGATTGAAGTCTCCGAAGATGGAGAAAATGGTTCATTTATCAAATATTAAGGAAATTAAAAATGGCGAATATTCCTGCCTACGTTCAGAAAACTCTCCGTATGAAACCTGAAGTGGAGAAGGTCTTCGATGACCTCGACGCATGGTTAGATTATTGTAGGTTTAATCTACTCCCCTTTAATCCTGCCGACTTGTATAGGTCGCAAGAGTATAGATATTTCTCTCGTAGAAATAGCGGAGATTTTAAACCAAGATTTGACAACAAATACAAAAAATATAGATAATGGCTAAGGTCTTTTTAGTTGATTTAGAATCAGTTGAAACAAGGTACACGGGACAATGGAAGTCCCATGTACCTAATCTCTTACGAAAGGCAGGACACAATGTTCAAGTTATATGCGGCCCTACAGATATACCTAGTGCTACCACTCCAGGAGCGTTTCTTAACTTTGGCGGTACTAATATATACAAGTCTCGTCAAGTTGAAACTTTGGGTCGTTTATTCTGTGACGGAGCCGTTCATTCCGGCGATCACTTTATCTTTACTGATGCTTGGCATCCTGGTATCATAAATCTAAAGTACATGAGTGAGTTACTGAATATTCCAGTAACTACACATGGACTGTGGCATGCTGGTAGTTATGACCCGCAAGATTTCCTTGGACGTCTTGTTGGAGATAAACCCTGGGTTAGAAATGCTGAGAGGAGTTTCTACCATGCTTTTGATCACAACTACTTTGCTACAGATTTCCATATTGAGTTGTTTATGCGTAACTTGCTCAATAGCGGACTAGTTGCGGAAAATCCCTGGTTTGAAGAAGATCTACGTGAAGTATTTGAAGGAAGATTTCCTAAAATAGTTCGTACAGGTTGGCCTATGGAGTATATGGATAATACATTAACCATGTACAAGAATATGCCCAAGCGTAATCTCATTGTTTTTCCACATCGAATTGCTCCTGAGAAACAGGTTGAAATTTTCCGTGACTTGGCTACACATTTACCTCAATATGAGTTTGTTGTTTGTCAAGATCAAGAGTTAACTAAAAATGAATATCATAATTTGTTAGGTGAGGCAAAAATAGTATTCAGTTGTAGTTTACAAGAAACATTAGGAATTGGTTGCTACGAAGGTGCCATTGTAGATGCTATTCCTATGGTTCCAGATCGTTTGTCATATAGTGAAATGTATTACGACCTTTTTAAATATGAAAGCAAATGGACCGAAAGTTGGGATGCGTACAATGTATATCGTCCCGATTTGTGCCGTGCTATTATGACTCATATGGATTACTACGAGCAAAGACTCCCACAATTACGTAAACAAACAGAGGATCTAACTAGCAATTTTTTCTCTGCTAAACTATTATTAGAAAGAATAAAATGAAGGTTGGAATTATTGGATTAGGTTTTGTAGGTCACGCTATTAGAATGGCATTTGATAAGTACGGTGGTCCACATCCATTGGTACTATTAGACCCTGCTAAAGGGTATACTAATACATATGAAGATTTAGCGTCATGTGATGGTATATTTGTTTGTGTTCCAAGTCCGCAAGGTGATGACGGTAATTGTGACACAAGTATTTTAGAAGATGTGTTATCTAAACTAAGTGCTATTGACTATAACGGTACCATTATTAGTAAATGCACCGCGCCGCCAGATGTTTATAATCGCCTTAACGATCAATATCCTAACCTAGTTCATGCTCCAGAATTTTTAACTGCGGCAAATGCTGTTGCAGATTATGTTCAAGGTACATTTGCGTTTATTGGAGGCAAAGTATCTGCTCACAGGTATCAAGCAGAACGTATTATTAGAGAATCACAAACTGAATTATCATCTGTTTTTTATTGCTCTATAGGTGAAGCCGCAATGGCCAAATATGCTATTAATTCTTTCTTAGCAACTAAAGTTGTTTTTATGAATGAATTATATAAAGTAGCATTAGCATCGGGATTAGACTACGATAAGATTGCTCATATGGTTACAGCCGATAAACGAATTGGCAACAGTCATATGCAGGTTCCTGGCCCAGATGGAGCATTCGGATTTGGTGGTATGTGCTTTCCCAAAGACACCGCGGCATTGTTAAAATATGCTCAAAGCCTAAATCTAAATATGAATGTAGTTGACGCCGCAGTAAAGAAAAATACTTTGCTGAGGTTGACAGAAACCTAAATAAAGTGTACTATTAACAATTGGCAATCCACTGCCTTAACATCGGAGAATTATAATTGACAAACAAATTTACCCCAGACACTGCACTTAAACCTGCATCAGAATTTAAACCAGATAACTATGTACCTTTGAAAAAAGAAGTGTACATTAAAGCAGGCAATGATATGTCTGACAAAGGCTATGAAGAAGCCTACTTTGCAGATGTAATTCGTACTAAAATGAAACGTGATAACAAACGTTTTTGGGCAGGCGACAACATCAGTGACTATTTGCACGAAGGTGATAAAGAACGCCTAATTGACGAGGCCGCAGAAGCATTTGAATTAGTACTCGATCGGTTGTTGATTGATCGCGAGAATGATCCCAATAGCAAAGGCACAGCTCGACGATTGGCTAAGATGTATTTTAACGAAGTAATGGCAGGACGATATGACCCAGCACCAGATGCAACAGCGTTTCCAAATGATTCGGCGGATCGTTACGAAGGTATGCTTGTGGTTAGAAGTGAACTACGCAGTATGTGTAGCCATCATCACCAGCCTGTATCTGGTGTCGCTTATATTGGGATCATCGCCGCAAATAAGCTCATTGGTTTGTCTAAGTACACTCGTATTGCTCAGTGGTGCGCTCGTCGTGGTACTTTACAAGAAGAACTGTGTAACGATATTGCAAGAGAAATCAGCAAAGCAACCGGAGCAGAAGACTTAGGCGTGTACATTCAAATGACACATGGATGCTGTGAAAATAGAGGAATTATGGCACATAGTTCATTAACACAGACAACAGTGCTCAGAGGTGCCTTCAAAGAAGATGGCGATACGAAGAAAGAATTCTTTGACAACATTAAACTACAACAGGAGTTTGCACCCCGATGAAATGGTTTTTAAATTGGCTTGAACGCAATGGCCGTAAGCGTATTATTATGGATCGGGCAGATCAAGAGCCTTATCTAGAACGTTATTATGTTCTGTTTAAAGAACGTGTAAACTTTCCATATAATGTATTCCTACATAAATTCTTAAAATCTGATCCAGATGATGTACATGATCATCCCTGGAACTATGCCAGCCTTATTCTCAAAGGTGGATACTGGGAATGGACTCCTGTATTTGATACAGTTGGTCGAAAAATGAACGAAGTAAAAACATGGCGTGGGGCAGGAACATTTAGATTTGGCAAAATGAGCACATATCATCGTATTGAATTAGATCCCGATGTTACTCCATGGACATTGTTTTTTGTAGGACCACGCAAACGTGAATGGGGATTCCTTGTTAATAACAAATGGATCCACTACGAATCATATCTAGCAGAAAGGAAAGATAATGCCGGCTAAACAGATTATTGATGTACCTAGCACTTGGACATCAGCAGATTTAACACAATTTAATGTTACCAGTGTAGTTGACAAAGAAGACGGAACATGGGTATACTATACTAAGCCCGCAACAGGACAAGAATACAATTGTTTGATTGAGGCATTTTTATCAAAATTTCATCTAGGACCTAACTAATGGTTAAAATTAAAGTATCGGAATTATTTTATTCCATCCAAGGCGAAGGTCGCTATATGGGTGTGCCTAGTGTATTTTTACGTACATTTGGCTGTAATTTTACCTGTCAAGGTTTTGGTATGCCGCGCGGCGAACTAAGTGCCGAGGCTGAAGAAATTTCTCATGTTGCTCATATGTACAGCAACTACAAAGAATTACCGTTAGTGTCAACTGGATGTGACAGTTATGCAAGTTGGCATCCGTCATTTAAGGACCTGAGTCCTATGATAGAAGTTGAAGGACTTGCTAAGAGCATTGTTGCTACACTTCCGTATACAGAATGGCGAGAAGAACATCTTGTAATTACAGGTGGTGAGCCATTGCTTGGTTGGCAAAAGCAATATCCTAGCCTGCTAGATCAACCATGCATGGCAGGACTTAAAGAAATCACTTTTGAAACAAATGGTACAATGCGTCTTACCAAAGATTTCAAAGAATATCTAAGCAGGTGGAGAGCTCAAAGAGAGATAACATTCTCAGTAAGTGCTAAACTACCATGCAGTGGCGAGCCATGGAAGGATGCTATTAAACCGCAGGTTGTTTGTGATTACGAAAATTATGGTACGGTATATTTAAAGTTTGTGGTAGCAACAGAAGAGGATATTAAAGATGCAGAAAAAGCAGTGGAAGAATATAGAGACGAGGGTTTTACAGGTCACGTATATCTTATGCCTGTCGGTGGTGTTGAGTCTGTTTATAGTCTCAATGCTAAATCCGTTGCCCTTGCCGCAATGAAACGAGGGTGGCGTTATAGTGATCGACTACAAGTTCCATTGTTTAAAAATGAATGGGGTACTTGAAATGAGAAAATTTATTAGACAGTTGTTTGGAATTGAAAAACTTGAAGCAGAAAAAGCCAGAGCAGAAGAAGCAGTACGAGTTGCTAAAGAAATTGAAGATCAAGCAGTGATACAAGCCGCAGAGGCAAAGTTATATGCAGAAACGGCGGCAATGAGTCCAAAAGAACGTGCTAATCTTGCTAAAGAACCCTGGGTTGCAGTATTAAACACTCATGTTAATAGCGAAAATATTCGGAACGGTTTCTTTGAACTTGACTGGAACGAGTACTTTGTGTTACAATTAAAATCAGCAGGTTACAAAGGTAAATCAGACGAAGAGATTGTGGACCAATGGTTCAGCGAACTTTGTCGAAACGTTGGAGCCGAAGAAGGGGTCAATATGGACAGACGGGGGTCTGGTTTTGTTGATGTAACAAGTTTAGGTAACGGAAAAGCCGAGGTCAGTTAATGACATATATTTTAGTAGACACAGCAAACACGTTTTTTAGAGCACGACATGTCATCAGAGGTTCAACTGAAGATAAAGTCGGTATGAGTATACATACAGTATTGAGCAGTGTCCGCAAAGCATGGAAAGACTTTAACGGTCATCATGTGGTATTCTGTTTGGAAGGGCGTTCTTGGCGCAAAGATTACTATGCTCCTTACAAGCGTCAACGTTCGGATGCTCGTGCCGCACAATCGCCCCGCGAACAAGAAGAAGATCGGGTGTTCTGGGAAACATTTGATCAATTCAAAGACTTTATTACAAATAAGACCAACTGTACCGTACTACAACACCCTCAATTAGAAGCAGACGATCTTATTGCGGGATTCATCCAAAGTCATCCCAACGACGACCATGTGATTATTTCAACTGACGGTGACTTTGCACAATTAATTGCTCCTAACGTAAAACAATATAACGGAGTGATGCAGATTACAACCACACACGAGGGATACTTTGATGAAAAGGGTAAGCGTGTCAAAGATAAAAAAACTGGCGAAGAAAAAGCCGCTCCGGACCCAACATGGTTACTCTTTGAGAAGTGTATGCGTGGCGACACCTCCGACAACATCTTTTCTGCTTATCCGGGAGTACGTGAGAAGGGGACAAAGAATAAGGTTGGTCTCCGTGAGGCCTTTGCTGACCGAGCCAGCCGAGGATATAATTGGAACAATATGATGCTCCAGCGTTGGTCTGACCATGAAGGTGTCGAACATCGTGTACTAGACGATTATAATCGTAATGTACAGTTATGCGATTTAACAGCACAGCCAGACGATATTAAAAAACTTATTACTGAAACAATACAAGCATCTAAGGATGCTGAAAAAAATCTAAGCCAAGTTGGTATTCGTTTGCTAAAATACTGCGGTGAATACGACCTACAAAAAATTAGCGAACAGGTACAAAGTTACGCAGAGCCATTAAGTGCAAGGTATGTAAATGAAATTAATTAATGCTAAACCTATCATTGACGGAAAATGCTGGATCTTAGAACAAGACGGACAAAAAATTGGCACTCTTAGAAAAGAAAAGAAAATCTACAGCGTAGACAAGCAGGGTGTTAAAACGGAAGTAGGCACCTTAGACGAAGTTATTGCCAAATTAGGTGTACAGTTTGAACCGTTTGCAAAAACAAAAACAGCACCTGTTTCCACTCAATTTTCAGTGTACGATTATCCCTGTAGTTCTAAGCCGTACGGTCCGTTGTACAACGTAGTTAAGAAACTGCCTATCTATGCAAAGAGCACTAAGAGTAAAAGCCAGTATTGTGCTGGATACTATGTTATTCAGTTCCGCAAAGGTTGGGTTAAAAGTTTTTGCCCTAAACTTATTACACTAGAGCGTTATCCATTTAAAGGTCCGTTCAAAACAGAACTAGAAATGAGAACAATTCTAAACACCGTAGGAAAATCAGATGCAACCTCTTAATACAATTCCTATTGAAAACTTTATCAATAAGGCGAGAATAGCGTCAAAATCAAATCAAAAAAATATGACTTTAACAATTGACGAGGCCAGTCAATTGATGGAAAGTATTACCATGGTAATGACAAGGTTATTAGGTAAACTAGACGAATCTGCTCAAAAACCTCCCACTGAAGAAGTTATTACTCTTAATATGGACGGGGGCGGTTTACGCTAATTTGCAATAAATAAGAATGCACTTTTGGAGCATACTTATTATGAGCAGGCCTAAGCCAACCGTTTTGTTAGAAATTACAAATAAAAATACTTATAAAACAGAACAAGTTTTAGAGGCTGACGCCATTTGGGCTGTCTTTTATAAAGACAAACCCGTTAACTTAAAAACCAGTAGCATATTAGCCGCTGAAGTAGGCCCTAAATACAAAAAGGTTAGTTTTTCAAACAGCGGTCATGCCTTTAATCTTGCCGATAAACTCAATAAATCCTTTAATTGCCAGGACTTTTCTGTATATAAACTAACTACAGGTGAGAAAGTCCAAGATGAATCAGAAGATTGAACTAACCAAATACATCATTAAGTGTTTAGGTTACCCTGACGATTCCAAAACTTACAAAAGACTCTACGCTACATTTTGGGTAAACCAAAGGAACAAGGCTGTTGGTGGGCTACGGCTAACGGATACAGGCTTTGAATCATTTGAAAAGCATATTAAATCCTACAAAATAGACATGGAAGATAAGAACCCAAAGTTTGATAACAATCAAATCCTTTGGCTAGACAAGTTTATTGACTGTCCGTTCTATGTTAACCGAAAATCTGTATACGTGTTCAGCGAGCGCATGGCTATACAACTGGTTCTTTTCTCGGGTAATTTGGCTAAATTCGGCCACGCAAAGTTTAAAAGTAGCAAAAAAGCCACAGACAAGACTGCTGTTTTGTAGTATACTATATACACTGTGAAAGACACAGTAACACTACTTTTTAAGGATTCAAAATGGCAGAAAAAATCAGTACCAATCGCACAGTTTCTCCCAACGAAGCAAAAGCCGCGGTGCGTAAAGCAATCAAAATTCAGCGACCAATCTTCCTATGGGGTGCCCCAGGTATTGGTAAGAGTGACATCGTTAAACAAATTGGCGACGAACAAGGTCGTGACGTTATTGACGTTCGTTTGTCATTGTGGGAACCCACTGACATTAAAGGTATTCCATATTACAATAGTGTAGAAAACACTATGACTTGGGCTCCTCCTGCAGAATTGCCCACTGACCCAGACTCCAATGCTATCCTATTCTTGGATGAGTTGAACTCTGCGGCTCCTGCTACACAGGCGGCGGCGTTCCAATTGGTACTTAACCGTCGTGTTGGTACTTATAAGTTACCAAAAGGTGTTAGTATTGTTGCCGCAGGCAACCGTGAAACTGACAAAGGCGTTACATACCGTATGCCTAGCCCATTGGCTAACCGTTTTGTTCACTTAGAATTGCGTACAGACTTTGAAGACTGGCACCAGTGGGCTGTTAGCAATCGTATCCATGAGCAGGTTGTTGGTTATGTTGGCTTTGCCAAAGGTGACTTATACGACTTTGATCCAAAGAGCTCCAGCAAATCTTTTGCTACTCCCCGTAGTTGGTCGTTTGTAAGTGAGTTGTTGGCAGATGACGACTTGCCAGAAAACACTTTGACAGATTTGGTGTCAGGTGCAATTGGTGAAGGTCTCGCTATTAAGTTTATGGCTCACCGTAAAGTAGCAAAACAGATGCCTAAGCCGGAAGACATTTTGTCAGGCAAAGTTGAGAAAGTCAACATCAAAGAGATCTCAGCAATGTACTCTTTGGCAATTAGCCTGTGCTACGAGCTCCAAACTGCAGACCAGAAAAAGGTCAAAGGTTGGGATGGTATGGCAGACAACTTCTTCAAGTTTATGATGGATAATTTCCCAACTGAATTGGTTGTTATGGGGGCAAAGATAGCCCTCACCTCCTACAACCTGCCGTTTGATGCTAGCAAACTCAAGCATTTTGACAAGTTCCACGACAAGTACGGCAAGTACATTATCCAAGCAATGGAGAACTAAAAAACGGGCCCGAAAGGGCCTGTTTCGCTTGCTCTTTTAGCAAAAAGAGTATATAATATATACATACACTACAAAGAGGTAACCTATGTCTAATACAGCAACCACTAAATCCAAAAAAGTAAAGCCCGCTAAAGTCTTTAATCAATCTGAGAAGAACAAAATTATTGACAAATTGATCACAGCCCGTGTGGGGCTGTTGTTGCGTCATCCTTTCTTTGGCAATATGGCTACACGCATGAGCCTAATTGATGCGTCAGAATGGTGCCAGACACTGGCAACAGATGGGCGTAACTTTTATTTTAATATGGAATTTGTCGACAAGATGAATCCCAAAGAGTGTGAATTTGGCTTCGCACATGAAGTTCTACATAATGTATTTGACCATTTGGGTCGTCGTGATAACCGAGATCCTATTCTGTCTAATATTGCCGCTGACTATGCTGTTAATCAAATCTTAAAAGACGAGCGTATTGGTGTTAGCCCAAGTTGGATGAAGATTTACCAAGACAACAAATACCGCGGTTGGAGTTATGAAGAGATTTATCAACACCTTTACGATAATGCAGAAAAGATCGATCTAACAAAATTAGGTGAACTGTTAGACGAACACCTCGACGGAGAAGGTGAGGGTGAAGGAGAGGGCGAAGGTGAAGAAGTCGACGGCAGTGGTAAAGGCAAAGGCCGTCCTAAACTTACAGCCGAAGAAAAGAAAGCAATTAAAGACGAGATCAAAGAAGCAATGGTAAGTGCCGCACAGGCCGCAGGTGCTGGCAGGGTGCCTGCAGGCGTTCAGCGTCTTATCTCAGACTTTACAGAACCTAAAATGGACTGGCGTGAGTTGTTGCGTATGAATATCCAAAGTATTCTTAAGAGTAATTTTAGTTTCCAACGCCCTAACCGCAAGAGCCAACATTGTGGTGCAATATTGCCAGGTATGACCAATGACGAAACTGTAGATGTAAGTGTCTGCATTGACATGTCGGGCTCAATTAGTGACGCAATGGCCAAAGACTTCTTAAGTGAAGTTAAAGGCATTATGGATGAATACGTAGACTTTAAATTAGACTTGTGGACATTTGATACAGAAGTATATGGATATAAACAATTTACAGGAGACACTGCTGACGAGATCATGGAATATGAATGTAAGGGTGGTGGTGGTACAGATTTTGATGTAAACTTTGATTTTATGAAGAAAATGGGTATTGAACCCAAAAAGTTTGTGATGTTTACAGACGGCTATCCTTGCGGTAGTTGGGGTGACGAGGACTACTGCGATACACTGTTTATTATCCACGGTGACGAAACCATAAAATCGCCATTCGGTCAGTACGCACATTATAAATAAAGTAGGTATATTATGGCTTTAGTTAGAGGAAAGGTAAATGCTTTGGCGCTCTTAGAAATGAGAAAGTTGAAGCGTATGCCTCCAAATTTTGCTAAGATAACATTACGTGATCTAGATCATATTAGTGTTAGAACTTTAGAACTTTGGATTCTTCAAAACTTAGACAGTCGTTTTTGTATTCGTAAAAACACCGGTTTAGTTGACGATAACAAAATGACTACAGTTTACGAAGTTGGTTTTGAAGAACCAAAAGAGTTAACTATGTTTAGCCTAGGATGTCCAATTTTACATAACAGGAGATGACATGTCAGAAGAAGTACAAAGTGCTCCGGCACAAGAAGCCCCAAAGGCACCAGAATTAACTGTAACAGATTTACAGAACATTCGAGCCATTATTGATATTTCCGCAACTCGCGGTACTTTCAAAGCATCAGAAATGGTGGGTGTTGGTCAAGTTTATGCCAAACTTGATGCTTTCTTAAATGCCGTTGTACCAGCTCAGGCAGCTCAACAAGCGGCCCAATAAAAGGAAAACAATATGAAACATATCGGCAGAATGAAAAACAATAGCGCAAGGGTCGTTATTGTTTATAGAACGTTACCAGGAGACCCTCATAATGCTTTGGTTGTAGGAACACAGGGCTTAGTTGATTTCCTTCACGACTCATTATTGAGTGTGTTAGAAAGCGACAGCGGTCAGCAAGCGAACGAACTTGCCGATATTATCGCTGTGCGTAAGTTTCCAGATGGAAGCAATATGTTAGAATACTTACATACACATGGGCACCTTAAAAAAGTTGCTACTAACATGGTTATTGTAATGCCTAATACAACTACACAAATTCCTTTAGATGAATTGAACAAACTAATTGCTCAACAAAAGGGAGTGACACTAGAAGAACTAGCAGTTATTCCAGAAGGTGAGAAAGTTCCAGAAACAGTTGAATTACCTCCATCGGAATATCAAAGCAAATGGGATAAAGCAAGAGCAGAAAAAGCCGCTAAGTTAACTGAGTCTACTAAACAAACTCCAGCAGTTGTTACAGCAGAGCCAGAAACATTTGCAGTTCCAGAAGCCGCTACTCCAGAGCAACAGGCAAAACTTTATCGCAGTCAAGCAGACAAATTAGCCAAACAGGCCGCAGATATGCGTCGAAAGGCCGAGGAGTTAGTCCCAACAGTTAAAAAGAAGGCAAAAGCCGAAGCATAAAAAAAGCCGCGTAACGCGGCTTTTTTATTATACCATTACTTCTATTATCCCGTAAGCACCTGGAAAATCTTGGAGTGCCTTTCCGATGATTCCCATATACGGAGATCCAGAGTTTTTGGATTCAGCATGTCCCGGAAACTCGCTTGTAACTAATAGGTCACCTTTTTTAATTGGCCCTTTTACTTTACAAGGAACTCGGCCTTTTAATGCTATATAAGGAACAAGCTCTGGGGGTTCAAGACTAGCCATATCCTCATTCATTGCATAAGCAGGGTAAAGACTAACCACACCTGCTACACGATCATCTTGATATGTTCTGCAAATTGTAACTTCGTGTGTCCCGCCTATTACTAGCACAGTTCCTTCTTCGTATGTTGCATCTGCCCTATAACGTTCTGCTAAGTCGGCATAAGTAGCCACATTGGTTTGTGCATACACTACTCGCATAGGTACAGTAGGACTACCAATATCAACTGCGGCCGGATTAGTTGGCAATAGAGATCCAGAAATTACAGGAGCATCTTGTGTTACAAACACCTTAGGGTTACCAGATGTATCAACTAAGTTTAAGGCCGATTGAGCGGTACCCCATAAAATTGTATCTGTTTGAGCATTTCCGAGTTTAGAAACTCCGCTAGCATTTGCACTATATAAGTTTAGACCTCGTTTGATATAATCAAAACCTGTAACTGCGGCTGGTGCAAGTTTAAACGGATCAGCGGCTGTAATAGCAATTGTTTCTACTGCTCCTGTCAACACATTTTCTAGATTGTGTTTTAATATATAATGTAATACTCCTTGGTCATCAAATACCTGAGCAGGAACAATTGCATTTAATTCTGCTATTCCTGTATACTGCGGTCCAATTAAATTGTATTTTGAATTGTCATACAAATATAATTTTTGCACAGAAGTATCATACCACATATCTCCGGCAGTCTGTCCGGAAGGTTGTGCATCAGAAGCAATTAATTGAGGAAGACCTGCACTGATATTAAATGTGCTTCCTGTGTTTACTCTTAATTTTTTCTTAGAAGAATCGTACCAAAGTTGACCAACAATAGGATTACTCGGCGGAGTTGTATTTGCAAAGTTTTCTAAAAGTTGAACAAAATTTTCGTTTATAATTTGACCAAAATTACTGTAGTTCCTACCAACAAGGGTAAGACTAGTTGTTTGATCAATTGTGCCATCATTGACGATGGTTAATTTTTCCCCGGTTGTTTTTGTAATTACATACGCCATTTTTTATCCTCTACAAACCTGAACTTCGATTATACCGATTTCATTAGAATCATAACTATCGATTGCTCTAGCAATAATAGTTCCAGGTTTTGGATTTGATTCAGAACGAGCATATCCGCCTGCACCCGACACCAACATATCACCTTTACTAATAGTACCTTTAACATAACAAGGAACCCTGCCAGACAATGCAAGTGAATAAGTATAACCTTCAAGTTCATATTGATCATTAAGCAAAAACGCAGGAGCAGTTGAAATAATTCCAGCCACCCGTGTACTCATATCAGTTTGGCATAGTGTAGTTTCAGCAGATCCGCCAAACTCCATAACATGTCCGGGACTATAGGTGTCGTCTGCGGTATAATTTTCTGCCAAGTCAGCATACGTTGATGTTAATTTTGAACCAGCGGAAAGTCCCCAATCACCGGTAATTGTGCCAGGAGAACTATAATCGCCGGTTGATAATACTGATGTTGTCACTGTATTTGCCACAGTTACTGAATCAATACTCCATTTACCTACCAACGAGCCTGTGCTGGTTGTTGCACCAGCAGAGATATAATTTGTTTGAATTCCTATACCAGGTACTAGATTAATACCACCAATAGTAGTACGAATACTTGCAGTATATACATCTTGTGTGCTCTTAACATTAAAAGACGAGGTTGTAATAACGCCTAAAATTTTTCCATTGTTAAACAATCGAACAGCAGAATGAGATATATTATTTGTGTCTAGTAATGTACTTGATTCAAATTTTGTTTTTTTGAAACCAGGAATTGACTCTGGTCCAAGCAAGGACCAATTAGTTCCACTGCCGGTGCCTAAAAACAGTTGATCTTTTGTTGTGTCGTACCATAGTCCTGCAATAGAAGAAGCAGGAGTTGTAGCAGTTGTTATTGAAGTAAGTAGGGTATCCCAAGAATAACCATTATATACTTTTAATTTAAGAGTATCTAATTTGTTATCGTACCAAAGTTGCCCTTGTATTTGATTTATGGGCGCGGCCATTCCTGCAAAATTTTCTAACAGCCATAAAAAGTTGTCATTTTGAGCAGTACCATATCCGGTAACATTTTTTCCGACCAAATTAATGCTAGACGAAAATTGTCGGTCGATTACACCATCAGCCAATGATGTAAAAACACTCCCGTTAAAATGATTGATGGTATATGGCATCTACTTCTCCGTTATGGTATATCAGCAACAAATGTCCAGCGGCCGATGCCGGAACCTGGCGTAATTTCTTCTACCACAAATGATTTTACATAAGCAGTAACTATCGGAGTAAAGACTGTTTGAGCATTAGTTAGTGACGATGATGCCGCTACGTCTTGTACTACTGATTGACTATTTTGCGCACCACCTTTGTCGACTGTAACAAAAGTCTTATTCAATTGAATAGTAAATGCTTGATAAGTACCAGTATAGTATTGAGCAATAACATTGGCTCTAGCGCCGATCGGTTGTGCATAGTAAGAATTTTCTGTTGCATTGTAGCCCGGTGAACTCGGTGCCAGACCGTTACTACCATCAATTGGTAACACTTTATCTAGATAACTCTTAATATAAGCATTGATATTACCTTGACTTTGATTTCCAACTGCTGTAATGTCTACTGTCACAGTATAGGTCTTTTTATAAGTTGTTCCTTGACTTATAAATGATACTTGATCGTCTAGATATCCCTTGGTAATTAATGTATGCCTTGGATCACCTGATTGGGTCTGTGCAGAATGATAAATCTGTGTATAGTCGCCTAAGTTGATCCAACCTGTACCAGTACTTTCAATATAAAGATCTGAATGATACAATTGGAAAGTATTAGGATCTTTATAAGGAGTCTTAAAAATGCCCCCAGATAAACCAGGACCACTATTTTGTATTGATAAATTTGTTACAGTAAAGTGATCAAGAATTGGTAGATCAATTAATCCGGGTGCATGTCGCGTACCCGTACCTAGTGAAGTTGCAGTCAATACATCTACACCATTAATCTTAAAACTTTTTCCTACAGCAAGATCTAGGTTTTCACTACTGGTCCAAGAAGTTGTACTGTTGTACCAATTAAATGTCTTTTCTGTAGTACCCTTTAGTGTAATGCCGCCGCCGTCTGCTACAATATCGCTTGTACTGGAATTTGCTAAAATAATATTTTTATCAGTAACTCTCAAATCATTAGATTGAATAGTTGTACTTGTCCCTAATACTGTCAGTGTCCCACGTATTAGTGTATCACCGTTTACATCTAATGTAGTAGCAGGCGAAGTTTGGAATATGCCCATTCGTTTACTTGCACCAACAAGAGATATTGCAGTGCCTGTACCGCTTCCAGTAATGCCGTCAAAGTAATTGTACCTTAATTGGAAATCTTCGTTCACATTGCTAATCAATATAATGCTGGTAGTTGTTGAGCCGGAATCTTCTACTAATAATTGCATATTGGTGTATGTTCCGATTCCTAAACCGGCATTGTTCAATATGTCCAATGCACCGTGTGTTGCTTGATAAAGATCTTTCTGAATAAAAGAACTTGTAGAAACATCATTCCAATTGATAGAATTTGTAGCAGTACCGTAAATCTTTATGCTAGGATCTAATGTCATACCAGCACGTAAAGTGTTTGTACCTAATAAAGGTACTGAAGGATTAAGTCTAATGTCAACATCGGTCACTGCGGCTAGTAACTTACCGTCATTATATAACTTAGTTACAACATGATCAGTGTTTGCGTAGTCTGCTTGTTGTTCAACAAACCAACCAGATTGTCCTTCACCAAACGGATTAAATTGTTCCGAAGTTTTATACCATGTAATGCCATCAAGATATCTTAGTTCTTTGAATGTGGGATTCCACCATAGGTCGCCTTGAACACTACCTGGAGGTTCTGCGGCTGGATCATTTGTTGCAAAAATAACAGGACTTCCAACTGGTTTGAAATCTGTTAAGGCACTAGAATAAACTTTTAGACGTTGTACAGAAGTGTCATACCATAACTGTCCTGTAATAGGGTTTAATGGCGGGGCTATGTTGGCAAAATTCTCTAATAAACTTACAAAATTTTCATTTACATACCGGCCATAGGCATTAACATTTTTACCAATAAGAGTTAAACTTGAAGATACCTTATCGAAACTTTGATCGGCCACGACTGCGAGTGTATTTCCATTTGCTAGTGTTATTGTATACGACATTTTTTTATACCTTAAGTTTTAATTATGTAATTCAATGCTAGATATGGATTCATAACATTCAACGATTTTGCATTACTAACAACAGATCTAGCACCTGTGCCAGTTGATATTGTACCAGTTGAAACTACAACTGTGGATGTTCCTCCGGAGATAGTTGCTGCCGATCCGTTAGTGCCGTCAGGAGTTATAGCACTTGCTACTCTATCTGCCTTAGATAATCCAAGTGTTCCATTGTTCATATCATCATAACCAATAACACCACGCCCTCTTAGATCTGGTAATTTAAAAACATTTGTATTAGATTGAATATCACCGTACGCATAGCCAATTGCATTAAACAATGCAGGATATTGAGATTTATAAGCGGCCTGTCCGTCACACAATAACCATCCTGCTGGTACCCCTAATCCTGCAAACGGAATAATAGCACCCGTTGGTACTAAATTTGCATAAATGTCGGCTAAGAAATTTTGCTTTTCAATTTGAACTAATTTTGGAACTGCTAAAGGTTGTTGCTCTACACCTAGTAAAGAAAATGTATTTGTATTATTATAAAAGGTGGTCCAGTTGTTAGTCGATGTATTTAGAGAAACAGGTTTTCCAGTTATTGCAGTTGCTGTAATAGTTGTTGCAAAAATATGTGTACCAAACCCTCTATAGGTTACATCATTAGTTGTTTGTATATCACCCTGAATAGCAAATATACTTGCATTAGTTAAACTACTAGCAGTTTGTGCATTACCACCTAATGCTCCCTGGAAACTACCTGCATATACAGTTCTAAATTTAGCAGTAGGACTACCTATATCAAATATCTCTGTTAAAGGATTCCCCGAAGTTCCTGGCAGAATAGCAGGACCAGTGGCGCCATTATTCCAGTTTACATAAAGTTGACCGCCAACTGTTAAATCGTCACCGGCAGTAATTGTTCCAGTATTTGAAATGTTACCAACAACGGCTAAATCGCCGCCAAATGTAGATTTAGAACTAGTGTTGACATTTAATACACCGCCAGATATTAATATATTTCCACCAACTTCAAGAGTTGCATTTGCATTAGGGTCAATACCTGCTGGTAATCCTATACCAACATTTTTTGCATTACCGTTTGCATTAATTAAAGTTATAGGAGTGGTATTGTTGTAAGCAACAATGGTTACTTTGCCGCCGTTGAAAGAATTTATAATCTGTGCTTCACGTGCCAATGAAGGATTAACTCTAATATTGAGGGTAGAATCTGTTCCTATTATAACACCATTTTGAACTGTAAGGCCGGCAGTAATCTTATTGTCAATATCATTCCTTACAAAATTATTTGCAGATATATAAGCGGTACTTGGATATGTTACCAAGAAGTTTTTTGCCGCATAAGCAGTAGCATTAATTGATATATTGTTTAACGAACTGAGATTTATACCTGGTAATATATTTGTAAATCCTACGATTCGAGATTGAGGAATAAATGCATCATTACTGACAATTTCAACAATCGTGCCGTTGACATAATTTTTAATAACATAGTGAGGCGCACCAAAATTATCATTTACAATTTCTGGAAAACTTCCTGTTTGTAATGTTCCACTAAAACTAGGCCCCACTAGTGTCCAGTTATTTGTTCCATCAGTATTAATATATAATTGACCTTGAGCAGTATTAACCCAAATATCTCCGGCTTTTGCACCGCCGTAAGTTGAGTCAGAGCCAGGTTTAGTTGTCTGTGCCCAAACGCCGCTTGCTGGTGCCCATGATGTAGGGGACCCGTTACCTGCGGCCGGATTTCCAATTCTTAAAACAGGAATGTCAGGGTTTGAAGTGTCATACCATAATTGACCTTGTACAGACAGCCCACTTGGAGGCTCAGTATTTGCAAAGTTTTCTAAAAGATGTAAAAAATTTGTGCTGATTGCAGAACTATAATTAGATGCATTTTTTCCTACAAATGAAACACTTAGTCTTGAATCTATAATATTGTCATCAATAATCAAAGCATCATTAGTTTTAGCAAGGTCTGTAAAGTATATTGTATATGACATCTATTATGCTCCCACTCCACTAATACTTTGGATTCTAATTGTGTAGTCAATCTGTATCATTCTGTTTAATGATTTTTGTACAGGGTGGAAAATAACATGGGTCAACAAGACTAGATTACCTGCGGCATCTGAACCTTTAAGTCCTAATTCGTCAAACACATATTTGCCATCTAAATTGCTACTGTTATCAAACGCATTTTGACCGCTTGGCTCGCCAAAATCTAACAAGCAACTAACTAACAGGTCTGTATACGTGTTGCCTAAAATATGGCGTGTTTCCATATAATTTCTTGTGGGATCTATGTTTGTTGTATTAGAAGCATCGACAATTTTTGTATATGTTTCGTTATACAAGGTAGCATTGGTGCCAACTGTGTTTGGTGTTAGATATGTAATGATACCTGTAGGATCTACACGACTACCACCATTACCAAAACTCATATTACTAATCATACCGTAGCTCATATTGGCAACAGAGTTTACAAGGGCAAGACTAAAATTTTCGTAGTGAATAGCATTACGTTTATTAACATAAACTTCTTGAGTTTCTGGGTCATAAATCTTGATATGACCTTGAACTTTAACTCCGGGAAATTCAGCCATTTGAGAGTCGAGATCTTTAGGTTGTTGAGGATTTACAGGCATATTTTTATTCTCATTGTTGTCCATAGTAATATTTATCTGGCAGTACGGCCGGTGATCTTGATAGGAATTCTATCTGGGCAGTAGCGTTCTGATGCATACTATCTACTGGAATATTATGAGTAGTTCCCGATTGGATTTTAGCATATATGCTCTTACCAGTGCGAGAAATTACTTGAATTCTTGACCCAACTTTTAATACTGTTCCTGTATTTAACGTTAATATGCCATTGCTGATAGAGTATTCTCCATATAGAGTTACATTAGACTGTGTTCCCACTGCATTTATTTCGTTGCTGTCATATGCAATTGTAGTATCCGTTAAGGTATAAACCGTTCCGGGCTTTCTTAACAAACGACCTTGGTAGTAAACATCGTATGCGGTTGACGTAGATTTTTTAGCAATTACACTAGATATATTGTATCTTAAAACATGTGTACCTGTAACATTAGTCATCCACGATGTCTGATTATCTGGTATATCTAATGTTTGATATGCACCTTGATCAATGACTACAGTATCTTTAGGATAACTGGTGCGTATGCCTGTACCTAAACTGCCGCGAACTAATTGCGATAGTGTGTTGCCTTCAACCTTATAGAACTGAATACGCTCACCGTTAATAATTACAACACCGGGAATAAATTTATCAAAATCCGGAGGTGTAAGCACTGACGCATTTACAAGACTTATCGAAGTTGCTGTAGATGTTAATGTTGCCGCTAATTTTGTAGAGTTGGCTGAACTGATTCTCTTATAGGTGGTTCTTCCTAAATTGTCTAAGAAAGATCTGTAGCCTAATATTTTACCATCATCAATAATATTACCGACACTTGTAACAACTACTTGATCAGTAGGAGTTAGCACAAAAGAGTCTGACAATATTACATAATTGAGATCAACTAAACTAAAATCAAAGTTTCTCATCAAAGGTGTGCCATTTAAAGAAACCCACAAATACTCAGGTCCTGCAACTTTTCTATCTAGTTGGAAATGTTTGTTTGTTCCTCCTAAGAATCGTTCTGTTCTAATTAAACTAGCATCATGATTAGTAAATGAATGAACTATTATAGTGCTTGTCGAAGTAACTGGATTTACAAAGTTTAAATTGCCATCAGATACTGTAAATTCGTAATTTAGTAAAATACAGATAGCAATTACATCTCCCTTTTTAAGTACATTAGGTAAAAACTCAATCCTATTTTCATTTTGAATTAAATTAAAATCTGTTCTAAAATTAGCAGGTTCACCGTTTATATAAACTTGTACTGTTTTTCTAGAAGGAACTCCTTGTCCCCAATTATAGTCAGTGTTTAACGAGTAACTGTTATTTGTTCCATTTGCCGTAAAATATACTGTTGCAGGAGGAAGTAAACGCTTGCCATCTTTTTCAACAATAACCTGTGTATGGTATGGTTGAATATTCTCAGGAGGATACGTTAATACCCAATTATCTTCTCCTGGTTGTGTAGTTATTGTTTGTGAACGTACTTCGCTGAATGCTTTTATAGGGGCGGCAAATAACCAAACTTGCAGAACATCGTTAGTATGCAACGGTGATGTGAGAGTGATGCGTGTTCTAAGTTTATTTGCTGTAAATGTAAAATCAGTATTTTTAATTAAACGTACTCCATTTAAAGTGATATACTGGTCCTTAACATCATCTAATCTAGGAGACATGTCAATAATGGTCTGGCCGTTAGTTGTAGCCGTAATAGTCATTTGATCAATGACATTAGTGCCGCCAACTCCGACTGTTCTGACAGACAACAATCCGGAAGTTGCAGTTGTCAATGTGATAGATTGATTTTTATAATTTATGGTGTAGTCTGTAATAATTTTCCCATTGCATAATACTTCAACAGAATCTGTGTTAGGCGGAGTCATTCCTAAATTGTATGTTTTTGTTGTACTGTCTGCTATATAAGATCTAAGCATACTGATTGCTGACCCAGTTGCTGGTTGAGTATAAACACTAATGCCTAAACTTTCAGAGACTCTGCTTGGTAAGTTTTCTTCAGGCCCGTAACTATTATAAGTTGATACTAATTTTTCACCGTCAACAATAATATCATCTAACAATGGTGACGGATTATCAGTAACACCTGCTTGTTTAATTGTAGTAAATCCTTGTCCTCCAGAAATGTAAGTGTCTAAATCTGGATCGACAATTGGTATAGAACCGTCACTTGATGCTAATCTAAATGATACTGTACCAGTGGATGTAGTAAAAATATTTACAGTTTTTGTAAAACCGTCAGGATGAATCAACCCATTAACTAATTGTAAATGATTAGATAATGTGTTTAATATTGTTGTTCCGGTCATGTAACGGATATTATTGATATAAACTGTCAACGTATTTCCAATTTGTGGAATATAATTTAAAGTGTATACCGAAGTGTTTGCATGACTAGTTGTTTGATACAATCCCGGTTCATCTACATAGTCGTCCCAGTTGTTTGAACCATATGGTGTAGAATCATAACCTGTTGAAGATACTAAAGGCAATGTATCTACTGTAACTCCGGGATATTCTAATCCAGCCATCAACATTGTTGCTGTATTACCAGGCATTCCAGATTCTGGTTTGTAGTAATCGCGAATACGATCCACAGCGTGATACAACTCAACATCTTTAGTGTAGTTAATTATAACAGTGGCAGTATATGCAGGGACATCAACTAATTTAATCTTACCATATGTCTTTGTATAGCCGTTAAATGTTTCAGTACCTAAGTCAAAACTATAAGCATCAGATAATATTTTAATTCCGTCAATAGTAATATTAGTTAAAGATTTTTCCGGTGTCGGTGTCCATGTTAATTTGTAAGTATCGGTATAGCCGTCAGCATGGAATATATCTTCTGATTTGGCAGAGTCAATTTCATTGTAGCCAGACACCCGATCAAATTTCATTGTAATAGTTTGTGTTCTAACCAGCCCGTTACTCATTCTAATACCAAATCTTGCGGCAGTTACATCAGACGGGCCGCCACCTAGTAGAGTCATTATTGGAGTAGCCGCATATCCAGACCCTGGATTAGTAATTAAAACTTTGGTTACTTTACCTTGACTGATGTAGGCCTCACCGGCGGCGCCCGATCCGCTATCGCCGGGCGCCGGGCTGAACACAACTTGGGGAGCATGAGTATACCCAGATCCACCATTATAAATTTCTACACTATCTACATGATAGGTATAATTGTTATACCATTCTTTCCAAGGCGATTGTAGTGTTAGAGGATCGCCTAACTTAACAGGTACAAATTTTTGTAATATGGTATTATAAATGGCCGGACTGTCAAAATCAGTAGTTACTGACTGTGTAAAATCTGTAGCAGTATAATTTGTCTGGAAATTGCGAATTTTTGTGTGATAAGGCTTGGTTTCTTTAATATAATTCTCGTAATATGTCTCGTTATTGAGTTTATATGTAGGACGTTGATCAAGAGCACCTGCATTGTTAACTACAGTAATAAATGATGTTTTGAATGCCCAATCTAAAAACTTCTGTTCGGCCATGGCATATTTGACCATCTTAAAGAATAGATTATTGGCATATACTGCAAGTTTGCCTGTGAATAAATCTAGCAATCCATTGATAATACTTTCAGTTTCAATATCAGGTTTTTGATCGTATTTTAATTGATCAAACCCAACTTCATAATCAAAACCAAACTGATTATCCCAAATCATATTATTAATTTGAATTGTTCCGTTTTGCTGATATAGCAGATCAAACTGTTTATCAAATGTTCCGCTAGTGCCGTCAGTTTTTCTTAATATTACATAACGACCATCACCGGCATTGTTTACTTTAATATAAGTACCTGTTTTTACATTTTCAACATAGGACAGTTCATAAACACTATCAACTGTTTTCAGTATGTCTTTATTTCTATCATAGGTCTTGTCTTTCCAATCAACATAAGACCAATATTCCGGAGTATTCCAACTTTGAGTTTTGATTCTCAAATAAACTTTTTCGGTATAATTCCATGTATAATAACTCCAGCGATTATTAACAGTTTCGTCTGATTGAATTAATGCTGTAAATGGTCGTACAATTGCAGATATTGTTGTGTAATTTTTTCCTGTATTTTTAACCTCAGTTTTAATTACCTGTCCAACTTTGTTAACGTAGGTAACTATTTTGGCATCTGATCCGTTACCAAAAATTTCAACTGTTGGTCCTATCCATACTGAAGGATTATTATTAAGATCGTATTCTACAGGATATAAATTTCCATACCCATAACCATTGTTAAGAATAGTCACATTAGATATTCTACCGTATTTTAGTGTAATTGCTAAAGTTGCTTGAGATAATTTGCGTGTTACAATTGTTTGATCTCTGGCTATCACAGAGTCAACCACAACATCATATACACCGGTAGCAGGTAAAGCATAAGTTTCGTTAGCAGTAAAATAATCAGTGTTAACAACATTAACAAAATTAATATTAGAAAGAATAGAATTGCTGTACTCAACTAATGTTCTTAGTGCAGAGAATCTATCTACAAAGAAACTTTGGCGAGGACGAACGTTTATACCATATTTTAATCTACTCGATAATAACGGATCAGGCACTTGATTTCCTATACTGTCTCTACCTAATAAACTGTCTTTTAATTTTTTTAATAATAAACTATTTGGCTGACTTTCGTAATTGCCTTCCTGTAATAATACCCACTCAGTGTGTTTGTTTATAGGATTATTAATAGGTTCTTTATCAATGTTTAAATTAATGTCAGTTCCTACAATATCAGGTTTCATGTTAGTCAATGATATAGCGTTATTGGCAAGCAACGAAACATATTTCATACCTTGTGTTTTTGGATTTGCTATTAATTGAGCAATATCGTAAGCACTTATATTCCTACCAGGAACTTGAGGTATAACAACTTTGTTTTTAACCCAGTAATAATAAATGTTTGTTAAGGCATTAGTGGTTGCATTATAAACTTGTTTTATGCTGATTACAGAATTAGATGGAAATTTAGGCTGACCGCTAATATTTTGAGCAAGACCGGCATTTGTATCAGCAATTGCACTCCATTGACCGGGAAGGTTTGTATTAGATACCCATTCATAAATGTCAATTGTACATCCTGGGAATAAATTTCCCCAAGAGTTATTTCTAAAATCTAACTCGCCTTGTTCGTACCAAACAAATTTTACAGAACTTAGATCCCACCATAGTTCGCCAACATGCTCATCGATCCAGTTGGTATTGGTATCAACATTTACTCCAGGAACACCAATAGAATAAACTGCGGGATCAAAAGCCGTTT